>ERZ1034913.316-NODE-316-length-41937-cov-133.331574_pt1 | contig 41937 bp, 37 predicted proteins | sample MGYA00520697_ERZ1034913 | MGnify/ENA primary metagenome ERZ1034913 (study PRJEB33766, sample SAMN09781786) | gut metagenome | biome: gut microbiome | host: Homo sapiens | place: Madagascar | study: EMG produced TPA metagenomics assembly of the PRJNA485056 data...
ACTTGTTTGCGATGAAGACGATGCGGTTGTGCTTGGTGCCTTGCTGATCAACCCACTCGTCTGGCTTGAAGTAGCCCTCGACGGTGAGCATGGTTCCCTTCTGCAGCTTGTCGAAAGAGTCAGCATGCTCGTTCTTGCGCCATGCCTCCATGTTCATGAAAGCTGATACTCTGTTGGTTTCCTCACCATTCTTCTCCTGACGGCTGACTGCCAATGAGAAACGTGCTACAGAAGCATTGGTGAACTGACGGATTTCTGCGTTGTTGCCTACGAATCCTGTTACTACGAAAGTGTTCTCGATCTTTTTCATATTGAATTACTTTTTGAAGTGAAACTTAATTTTTACATGCAATTCAAAAGCAGGGATGTGGCACATGAGGGCAGCACCATGAAAATCGACTATAATACTCGTTTTCTGTTGGCGGTGAGGAGAAAAAGGAAGATTATCGGCTATTTTATTGGTCACAGCGAAGCGACCGCACAAGACGGATTCCATCTGTCGAAGCATCACGCTACCTTTGCATAGGAAAAATAGTGGCTTCAAAAAAATCGGTAATTCAGAAAAGGACGTAAGAACATGGTAACAGCATCGTATGGTACAATCACTTACGGAAACCGTCACCAATGCAAAGCACGTTTCCATGGCGTGTGCCGTTATAAACAATGGTAAACCAACAGGCAATATACCTTTCCGCATGGAGAGTGTCGCATGAGCATATTGACCAAGACAAGCCGAAGGAGAACCTGCTTCGAAGGCTACTCCTATCTGTAGAGGAAGGTAAGCAAGAGTAACCAACTACAATCGCAATGCTGCAAACAAGATCCATCCTCAGACAAAAGGCTTCGTTGTACGAAAAGCTCCAAGAAAGGCGTAGTCGCAGATTTTATCTCATACAAAGAGGCAGGTCGCCATTTGGCGAATACAACCATCAAAGCATAGCCATATAAAAGTTTATCGGCAAACGATGAAGGGAGTTTGCCGTTTCATACAAAAGGGCTTTTACTGGCGGAAAGAAAAAAAGATGCCTGGCAAGCATAATTCCCACCAAGCATCCTTTTCGTCAGTCATAGACAAGAACGTCATCACGTCTTTCTACTATTTCCTTGCCATTGCGCAATTTCACCACGATGTTCTCACCATAGTCTGCAACCACGAAACCTTCTGTGCGTCCTCTGTAGGGTATCAGCAGTGTGCAACTGCAACCGATAATGTCGGTCAATTCTTCGTATTCAAACATAGCTCTATAAAGTTTGTGGGTTCTCCGAATGATAAATCACCTTGCACTCCTCAACCTCGGCAGGTAGTCCAAAGGCAGGATAGTGCGAGAATGATGCGTTTCCGTCTTGGCTGAGTGGAGAAACAATCTCCACTTGCCATTTCTGCATGAAGCCATCAACCATCTTGATGTCCTCATCACTCAATCCCGTAGGGTCGCCATTGATGATATAGCATAAAGCCCAAGTGGGGATTTTCTCTATCGTCTCAAATCTTTTCATCAGCTAAACGTGAACTTGTTTATATAATAATAGGTGTCCTCGTTCTCATACTCATAGCCGTTGATGAAGTCCACCATTTCATCATCGGTTCTGTCACCTTGCGAGATACCCATCTTCTCACACCACTTGGCAATAGCATCTTGGCAAGTGTCAAAGATGTCCTCACAAGCATCCTCGAAAGGCTCACCCGAAGAACTCACACAGCATTCCTCTGGGAAGAAGCCTTGCTCGTCGTGGACATAGAAAACGTCGCATCCACATTCTATCTCACGATAACTGATGGAAAGTTCTCCACCAAGGACTTTGTTCAGTTCATCAAAAAACTCCTCACAGGCAGACCAAGCACTTTCGGTGTCAAAGGACAACAAGCAGATGTCATCGTCTGCCTCAAACTCTGCCCAATAGACATGTCCTCTTACCGATATGCCCATCTTCTCATAGTCGATGCCATAGTGTTCCGCCAACTTGTAGAGATATACGTTCTTGGTGTTCACCTCCATTGTTTGGAGCGTGTTCCAAAGGTCGGCTACCGCCTTGCGTTCGCCCATCACCTTGTACTGAGTGTCACAAATGTTTGCCATAAGTCTTCATTTTTTTATTCCCTAATTTTGCATCTGCAATTTCGGGATTGATTAAAATTTTGTTGCCTCAAAAGGTGTCTGTGCTTTTCCTGCAAGGTTCTCTGCTCAAATACGACCTGCAAGGTGGAGATTTTAGCAAGAGACCATAGACACTGACCTTGCAAGGAATATGGGTACGGACATTACCTTTGCAACCAAATTTTTCAAAGCCCAGAAATGGTGATGAAGATTCAGGTAACGGAGTAACAATTAGAAAAGTTGAGTTGTGAGGATAAAAAAGCCAAGAGCGACTTGAAACAAGCGATTACAAGTGGAAAGTAACAGAAATCATACAAGAGTTCTTACTGGCGGAAAGAAAGAGAGCGACAACCCAATACTGCACATGGCACGGTTGGGCTATCGCTCCGCAATTCGTTCAGTTCATCCAATCCATTAGTATATATATATCCTAAGATGAATGAATTTATATTTGTGTATTGGCTTTGGTTGGCTGCCATAGACAAGTAACACATCTTTTTTCTTTCCGCCAGTAAAAATGGTTCTTGAAGTAGAAGTAACAGGGAATATGGTTGTTGAGTAGCAAAATTTGTTGCACAGGATTTGTTTTTCGTTTTGTTGGTTCTTTCTTGTCACCCAATAAAATGATGCTTACGTTTGCATTATCGTGTACCTACTGATAATCAAGTAGGTAACAAATAAGAAATATCATCTTGCTATGTACAACGCAGAAAGTCCCACGCTAGTGTAAATATATAGTTCTTCCTCCCTACCAACGGAGGCTTATCTAAATATTATGGAATAAAAAAGGCGCACCCACATTCCTTTTCATTCCTACACCGGGGTTGTCCGACCAAAGATTTACCCAACAACAGAAACGAAAGGAAGGGGTACGCCTATAGCTAGGCGCATCCTCATCCTCCGAAGTTCTGTTGTATTATTGTCTGGTCGGACTATTGAGTGTAGAACTTCATCGAACTAGATACGAAATCTATTTCATCCACAAAAACAGACGTCATCGCCCTAAGGCGAATCCATCCAAATGCAAAGTAAATGCAAACGGGCGCAATGAAAGCTTGCTTTCAAAATTGCCGAATGCAGTTTGCATTTGCAAAGATACTGCAAAAATCAGAGATAACAAAAAGATTCGCCACCTTTTTTATATTATCCCCCATTTTTTCTTGCGAAATCAAAATATTCTTCTCAAAATCTTTGGAGTATCAATAATTATCTGTATCTTTGCACATGAAATGTTTAAAAATTACAATTATGGCAACACAAGTATTACAATTCAATCAAGCCCAACAGGCTGTGCTCAATGTTATCTCTTGTTTGCAGTCAGAACAGGACTTGGCAGACTTGAAACGAACATTAGTAAAGTTCATGAATGATCGCTTGCAGCGAGAAATGGATAAGCTTTGGGAATCTGGCGAAATGAGCAATGAAAAGTTGCAGGAAATGCAGTCGGAACATTTGCGAACAGCTTATAAATAGTATCAGATGATAAACATTTCAAAGAATTAGAAAACATCGATTTTCCAAGAGTACTAGTAGTTAGATTAGAAGAGTTTGCTAGATTATACCGAAATCTTAGTGTCAACTAATGCAAGCAAGATTGCAAATCTAGCTAGACACCTAACGGAAATCCATCAGGCGTGAAAGAGAAAGTCGCTCTGTAAGAGCAAAAGTATCTTATATTCAATGCTTTTGTCCTTACAGGGCGTGCTGAGTTTAACCTTTTATCAAGATACTATTTGTTAAAGTATTTCTTGCCACCCTGCTGGATAACCAAGCCCTTGGCATTCTTGCCTACCAGCATGCCAGCCATATTGAAGGTCTTGGCAGACTTCACCGCCTGCGTGCGGGCAAGCTCTGTGATACTTGTATCGGTCTTGTCAATCAAGTAGATGACATACTGATATAGACTATTACCCAGGTATTCCTCAGTACCAAAATAAGTCTTGCCATTAGCACGATAGATGGTAAATGTATCCCCGACGTAATCAACAGTTGACACAGAGAACAAATCCTTTCCGTCCTCATCCTTTACTACAAGACAAGGCTCATAGTACTTATCCTCTACATCTTTGACAAAAACGATTTTTCCATCCTCAATACCTGCAATAGGACATGCACTTATAGATCTTGTAGAATTTGTTGTGGCAGACACCTCTTTATAGGTTTTCACCAAATACTCATACTTATCATCATTATTAAACACATTCTGAGAAAGGTATTCATGAGAACCCTCATTGCAGTTTGCATCATAATCATGCACCTCTATCGCATGGACACTTTCTGCCCACTTATACTCATGGCTCTCCTGGGTTTCATCCACCTTCCAATCTAAACTAGAAGTATCAACCTCTACTATTTTTGTAAGATTTTTAACACTATACAATTTGTTGTCGGAAGAATTATAATAAAAGTAACTTTCACTAACTGTTATAGGATCGAAACTAGAAACGATACGTAGCCAATCATCATCAAGATGGAAGGCGAAATTACCACTGTCATCAGTAAAGAAATCCACAGTTTCTCCACTCAGCATCTTGGCAATAGCAGCCTTGAATTCATCCATCGTCGTAACAGGAACCAGAAAACCTTTTTCATAATCGTAGACTCCATAAACAGGTCTAAAAGATTCTTTCTCAGAACCTTTATCAAGAACCTCCTTGGTCTTGAAGTCGGCCAAAGCTTTCATTCGTACTACTTTATTCTTGAACACCTTAGGCTCGTAGCTGAAAGTTTTCGCTACATTAAAGGAAGCATCATAAACCGTGAACTCTGCCGGCTTAATCTCAGTGCTATGACCATCACCTCTATCACCTCCTCTGATGGTTGAATAAGGAGTGATGACACCAGTGGTAGTGAGGCTCTTTGGGATGAAACCAAAACCATCGCCCTTCATCTTAGTCACTTCTGAAACCTGCGCACTGGCAGCCAAAGCCATAACTGTGAAAGCTGAAACAAGTAATGTTCTCTTCATAATTCTTAAATAGATACAAGTTTGGATGTCCGGCAAACTTAGATTAAATTAATTGTTCTAAAATTCTAGATTGCAGCAAAAGCCAAGCGCAGGCATCTTTCGCCCTACCTCTTTCATCCAATTATTATTCGATGTTACCGGGCGACACTTTTGCTTATGCAGCAGTTATATGGGTTTATCAGCCCCCAGGGTCAGATAGCTAGGCGCATCCTCATCCTCCGAAGTTCAGAGTGCAAAGAAAGCTTGCTTTCAAAATTGCCGAGTGCAGTTTTGCATTTGCAAAGATACTGCAAAAATCAGAGATAACAAAAAGATTCGCCACCTTTTTTATATTATCCCCCATTTTTTCTTGCGAAATCAAAATATTCGTCGTATCTTTGCAGAAAGAATTTGTAGAAAGGTGGATGGCTCGCAAAAAGCTATCCTGAAAACATAGGAGATCAGATTATGACAGATACAGAAATGAACGATAGAAGATTGCCGGTAGGTATCCAGTCCTTTGCTGAAATAAGAAGAGAAGGTTACCTGTATGTTGACAAGACTGATATGATATGGAGACTTGCCAACAGAGGAAAAAAATATAATTACCTGAGTCGCCCACGCCGCTTCGGTAAGTCGATTCTCGTGGATACACTCCAGGCTTACTTCGAGGGGAAAAAGGAACTCTTCGAGGGATTGAAGATTATGCAGATGGAGAAAGACTGGACCTGCTATCCCGTCATTCGACTCGACATGAGTTGCGGAGGAGCTACACCAGAAGAACTCAACTCCTATCTCGATGACGCCTTCTATAAACTTGAACAGAAGTATGAGGTAGCCGTGCGCCCAGAGGCTTCCCTTGCCGTCCGCTTCCAGAACATCATCGAAACGATGTTTCAGAAGACCGGAAAACAGGCGGTTATTCTTATCGACGAGTATGATTCTCCATTGCAACATTCCTGGAAGACTCCTCAGCATGATGCCTGCACAGCCATCTACAAGTCCGTGTTTGCCGTCTTGAAAAAAGAGGACGAGCACGAACGTTTCGTCTTCATCACGGGCATCACCAAGTTCACTCAGATTTCTCTCTTCTCTGTGCTTAATAATCTGAGCAACATCAGTTTTGATGCACCCTACGCCACCATCTGCGGCATTTCGAAACAGGAAGTTGCCGAAAACTTCATACCTGAGATTGAGGCAATGGGAGAAGAAAACGGATGGACTCCGGAGGAGACGCTGAAGCAGCTCACGGCGTTTTACGACGGATATCATTTCTGTCATGAAAATATGATTGACATTTTCAATCCATTCAGCCTCATCAATGCCCTGGAGGATAGGAAATTGAGAAATTACTGGGCCTCATCTGGAGCAACCTCGCTGCTTCCAAAGTTTGTGGATGATCTGGAGATTCGTTTAAAGGATTTTGACCATAGTGCCCTGTTGAGTACAACCATAGAAACTTCCGATGTGACGGGCGGTGGAGCAGAACTGTTTCTTTATCAGTCTGGCTATCTCACAATAAAGGGCTACATGAACGGAACTTACCTCCTTGGTATTCCAAACTTCGAGGTAAGACAGGCTCTGAATGAAATAGTTTTGCCAACCCTTTCCATGCGTAAGGGTAATGACATTCAGTCACCACAAGCTTTTCTGAATCTTTACCTGAACATGGGAAATCTACCAGAAGCAATGAAGTGTCTGAAAGCCCTTGTTGCGGATGTGCCATACAGCAACAAGAAGCTTGCAAGCATGGATATGGAGGAACGCTACCGCCTGATTCTGAGCACCATCTTCAATGCCATTGGCTGTAGAGTGGAAGTTGAGAAGATGATATCTACAGGTAGAATAGATATGGTGGTAGAAACATCAACCATCATCTATGTATTGGAATTGAAACTGAGCAACAATGGTGGTGTTAACGCTGCTGCAGAACAAATTAAAGCTAAGCGGTATGCAGAACCATTCAAAGCGGACAAGCGCAAAATAATAGCTCTTGCCATAGAACTAGAAGATTTAGGAAAGGGATTGATAGATTGGAAAGAAGTTTCTTTCGCTTAACAGTTCCACGTTTCTTATATAAGCCAGCCTTCTCCTACGAAAAGGCTGGCTTTCTTTAACATTATTACAGTAATTGCTATATTGTTACAGTAAATGCTTTATTCATAGCATTTGCCCTTTACATATCAAACAGATTACCCGTTGCCACAGAATACGATACCTTACACATGTTGCAGATATCGGTAATCGTAGCACCACTTCCACTCAACGAGTAGAACACGCTCTCGCCTACCAATACATACTCCCAGGTGCGATTCATCCTATCCTCAGGCTCCAAGGCATTGATTTTCTTAATCCACTCAATGGTAGCCGTCTGTTTCTGACGCACGTTCACGTCGTCCACCTTGTCGTCGCCCTTGGTCTCAATCAGATAAACCTTATCAGCCGTAGCCACGATGAAGTCAGGATGATACGTTGCCATCAAGCCATCCTTCCTCACATAGAAGATGATGGCGAAAGAATGACCATTCTCATTAATCTTCAGGAATCTTTCCACCTCGGCATCCCTATCCAGAAACTCGATGAATGCCTTTTCCAATCCTCCGCCATGAGAAGGATAACCCAGTCGGGGATAGATGCACTTCTGTACCTCCATCGAGTAAGACTCTCTCATCTTGATGGCTCTGAGCGAAGAGAAATCCGTATGACTCACCTCGGCATTGATTGTTGTCAAGCGGTTCTGCATCTTATAGATAGCCACGGCAAACTGCTCCACGATATGCTTCGTCACGATGCCATCCTTAGCCAGCAATATCTTCCAGTCGTTGCCCTGGAACGGATTGAAAGGCAGGGAGAAAAGTTTCTCCCGGATATACCAGTCCATCACCTGCACCGTTTGGGCACCATTAATCTGAATGGTCGGGAACCCCTGGCGGCGACAGTTCTCAAAGCGCAGGGTTACTACCCTCAGCAACTTCTGCAGATACTCATTATATCCGCTGGCATTGAAGAGATTGGCCGTCACCTTATACTTGCCAAAGGTAGTCTTGGTCAGAGATTCCTGCGATACGAAGGTCTCGCCCTCTTTTGCCAGGAACTTGCGGAGCAAAGGCAGCGGATACATCGTAAACGGCTCTAAATCATCCAGATCTATCTCTGCATCCTCAAATTCATCGATGGAATCATGCAGGATAACCGGCCATTGGAAATCATACTTCCCGTAATCCTCACGAAGTCCCACGGTAAGAATATCGCCTGTGGCTCCTCCGACACCCACATCGCCTTCATCCACAGCCACCAAGCCCTGATCCTGCAAATCATCATAGAACTTGATGAAAGCCGGATGCTCCACGATAGACAAGGTGTCGATATAGGTGCGGGGAGGCTGATGGTTCTTCAACACCCTGAGGCGGTCTTCACGCTTGATGTCGATGTAATCAGACTCTCGCCACATCAGTCGCAAGCCTCTACCCACCAACTGCTCCAACAGGATTGGCGCCTGCGAAGAACGCAGCGGAACGAGCACGCAGATGTTGTTGACATCGAAGCCCTCACGGAGCATCAGCACCGAGATGACCACCTTCGGACTCTTATACCTATCTATATCGAAGAGCTTCTTCTTGATTTCCTGCCATTCCTCATCCTTCACCTCGCCCTGCTTGTTGCTGTCGATGGTAACGATGTCTTCTTCTTCCAGACCTTCCGACTTCAGAAACTCTTCTACAAAAGGAGATACCGTGGTATCCTGGCAGACGATGAGCATCTTCGGGTTCTTAGATGCATCATTCTTCAGGAATTCTTCTTCCAGCTTGTTCAGCTTGGTCAATCCGGCACGGAGCATCATGCGCTGGCCTTCGCTCAGCCCCACTACCTTTCCCTGCTCATCACGCTCGGCGTTGTAATCCAGGTTCTCCAGGTCGGTGAGTTCCTGCCGACGGTCGAGCAGCAACAGCTTCACCAGTCCCTGCTTCATCGCCATTGGCAAGTCGAAGTCAACGATGATATGCGGAAAGAAGAGTTTCACCTGCTTCTCTCCCGTTCCCTTCGTATCAAAAGGGGTAGCCGAGAAGTCCACCTGTATGAAACGGGTTCCCTTGGTGGCGCTGATGGCATTCAAGCCTCTTTGCCATTCCACCTCCTCGGTTTCGCCATTACGCTTGATTTCGTGGATATGATGAGCCTCATCATTGATTACCATCAAATCCTTTAAACCAGCCAGATATTCCAGTTCGGTGCCACCCAGGGCACGGCGGTCGAGCATGCCGAGGTCGTTGCCCGCCGACTTGCCCGGACGGATAGGCAACAGGTCGCTGATGATTTCAGCAGGTGTCACCGTGCTGGAATCGTCCACATCCTCATCCTGTTCCTTCTCTTCCATCTGATTTTCAAATAGATGCCAGTTAGTCAGGGCAATCAGTCCCTCGCCGGTGGTCTTCCTGCCGATGCCATCCTCCTTGGTCACCACATTGTTCTGGATGAACGAAAACACCTCGTCACGATAACGCTCGGGGATGAACACCTCCTGGTTCATGTAGTAGTCGTTGGTCTGAGGGTCGCGATATTCCTCGTCGCGCTTCTTTCTGCCGCAGAAGGCATCCAGCAGACGGTCGTAAACAATCAGACCCGGAGCCACTATCAGGAACTTCTGCGTAAATCGTCCGCTCTCCACATCCTCGTGCCGGGCATTTAGCATCTGCCAGATTATCAGGGCATGCATCACCCACGTCTTTCCCGTGCCCGTAGCCATCTTCACTGCATACTTAGGCATCTGATATTTAGGCTTGGCAAGCTGAGCCAGGTCGGCCCTATCCATCAGCTCCGGGATGATGCCCTGATAGGCATCCATCACGCAGTTTTCTCCCATCACTTCGTGCAAATAGATGATGTTGAGGATAGCCTGACGCTGACCCTCGTGGAAGTTTCTCGCACGCTCGTTGCAGAAACCCTCTCCAAACCAGTAGTTCAAGAGCGAAGCGGTGGTTGGGGTCACCTTCTCCAGCATCTCCCCACTCTTCCAGGCGGCATTGACCACATCGGTGAGTCGATGCGCCAATTCCAAAGATATATTACTTGAATTGATAGCCATAGTCGTAATCTCCTATTCGTTCTTAAAACTAACACTTCACATCCAAGATAACCTGACTCTCGAATCCGAACACATCCACCGCCTTGACGCAAACCTTTCGCTCGTCCTTATGCGGCATGGCAATTCGGGTGGAATATACGCAGTGCAGCGGGTCGCTGTCGTTATCCACGTTCTCACGATAATCCTGCCAGGTGCTGCGGAAGGTATCGCCGTCATAATCAGGGTCGATGCTCCAATATTCTATCAGCGAGAGAGGGTCCTGCTCCATCACCTTCTGCAAATTTTCCTTGTCCTTATCGTCCAACGGGATATTATCTGGCGAGAGCAGCACATAGTTACTGAGACTGATGTCGAGTTCGTCCTCGCCATTGCCGTTCACGGTTACTTCAACTGGGTTCACCACCAGATATTGCAAAGAAGAGAAGCGCACGGTTTTGTCGGCGATGAGCTTCTTGAAACCCTTCTTAGATAGCTTGTCGAGCAGATCGGGCGGAATCACCAGCACCTCTACATTGCTGTTCTTATATTTCTCGATGGCTTGCGAGATGTCGAAGGCGAAGTTCCAGCCGAGCACGATGACTTTATCCCAGTCGCCGCCAAGCAGAGAAGCCTTTGCTTCTACGGCACGGCGAACGGTGGCGGCAGTGGTCAGGCGGTTAGGACTATCCACCATCACCAGATTTCGTGTGCCTTTTACGTAACCGAAGTTTCTGTCGCTCACCTGCTCTGGAGAGAATGGCAAGGCACCGAAGAGGCCTAATACGACCTGAGAGAGATCGCCCACTCTGCGAAGCTTCTTGTTGTTATGGAAAGCCTCTTTCTGATAGTCGCCGATGCTCTGATAGAGGAACGGATTTACTTCCTGGTCGATGAAACGCTTGCGCATAACGAGGGATGCCGGCTTGCCGATGTCGCAGGTAATCCAGCGACGGCCAAGTCTTTCGGCTACAGCTGCTGTGGTGCCGCTGCCACCGAAGAAATCACAGACAAGGTCACCTTCGTTGGAAGATGCTTTGATGATACGTTCGAGGAGAGCTTCGGGCTTTTGGGTGGCGTAGCCTACTCTTTCTGTCTTGTTTTTAGGATCCACAGCTTTTAAATCCCAAACAGAATCTATCGTATTTCCTTCTATTTTTAAAATAACATCATTTGGACCTGGCTTGCGATGATTTTCCTTGACGAAACGAGAGTAATAGCCTTTAAAACGACTATCATTTTCCGGGTAATTAGCTCCTGTTATCTCGTTATTTTCATTCAAATAATCATTCCATCTAGTAAAGTCTATAGTCTCCTCAGCATTATCATCTTTTAAAAGATGAAAAACAGGATTATCACCTTTGGCATAAATAAATATATTATCATGTTTTCTAGGAAAATAGCTCTTTACTTGACCTTGAAATGTCTGATAATGCCATATAATTTCATTTCGAAACTTATCTTTTCCAAAGATTTCATCCATTACTAATTTTACATATGCAGCAACATGCCAATCAATATGGACACAGATAGTTCCTTTATCTGACAACAACTCTTTCATCAACACTAATCTTTTATAGATCATTTTCAGATAAGAGATTGTTCCTTCTTCCCAAGTATCAGCATAAGCGAACTGCTCTATAACAGTAGGCTTCTGTTGTAAATTCAATCCAGGTAAAACAACCTTCGTTCTATAATCCGCCTTAGAATCAAACGGCGGGTCGATGTAGATCAAATCCACTTTGCCTCTTAATGAAGGCAAGCCCGTCTGAGGGTCTCCGGCAAGCAGCGCCTGCATGGTCAGGAGATTATCACCATACACCAGACGGTTCATCCAACTCCCCCCATCCAGGGCGGCATTGAATGCATTAGGGATATTGGGAACTTGTCCACGGAAAAATCCGGAGACATCCTTACGAGGCAACACCAGCTCATTGGTTTGCAACCCAATGCGTGTGCCACTGCTCAATCGCTCGATGATGCGCTGAGCCTCTTGCCTACCTTCGCTTGCAATGCGAGGTAGTTCTTCAATTAATGATTTTGCCATAGCATTAAAGCTTAAATATAGTTTTAATGCGACTGCTTTGTTACTCAGAAAATAAAAGCTACAACCAAACACCCTTATCCATAGCAACAAAGCCAACCTAGGTTTGCATCAAGACCAGCCTCATCCCCATCAGAACGCAGAAACGTGGACGATCCACTTATCCAACGTTCCAAGGTGTTTGGCCTAACCTATATGCAACAGATAAGTTTTACGTCCACGCTATAGCGGACGCTTACTTATTTATTCTGTTGCACATGTTCTTCCGCGGCCAAACTTCAGGAACATTATTATCGAATAAACAGCAAACGCTATTATTTTAACCCACAAAAACAGATGTCATCACCCTAGGGCGAATCAATCCAAATGCAAAGTAAATGCAAACGGGCGCAATGAAAGCTTGCTTTCAAATTGCCGAGTGCAGCTTTGCATTTGCAAAGATACTGCAAAAATCAGAGATAACAAAAAGAATCGCCACCTTTTTTATATTATCCCCCATTTTTTCTTGCGAAATCAAAATATTCTTCTCAAAATCTTTGGAGTATCAATAATTATCTGTATCTTTGCACCGTTAGTTCCAGCCGAGTCTCTTAACAATGCTTAAATAGGCTGGGCTTTTTTCATTTATAAACTATAGCAAAAACATAATTCTAAAAGTTACGATTATGGCAAAACAATTAGTAAAGTTCATGAATGAGCGCTTGCAACGAGAAATGGATAAGCTTTGGGAATCTGGCGAAATGAGCAATGAAAAGTTGCAGAAAATGCAGTCAGAACATTTGCGCACGGCTTACAAATTAACAGACAAATGATCAATCTCCATTACCATTAAAATGCTATTTTTTCAAGCATAAATCAACCTTATCCTCGAAAAAGTGCATGATTTAACATTTGTTATCATCGAAAAAGTGTGCAATTTTCTTGTTTTTATCATCGAAAAAGTGTATCTTTGCAGCAGAAATATTTAAAATACAGACAGTTATGAGAAGAAAGATATACAAACAGCTCCTTAAATGGAAAAGAAATGTGGACAGAAAGCCCTTGATGTTACTAGGTGCCAGACAAGTGGGTAAGACTTGGATTATGCAACACTTTGGAGAAAAGGAATACAAAAACGTAGCATATATCAACTGTGACGATGAGCCAAGAATGAAACAGCTCTTTGAGCTCGATTACAACATAGACAGAATCCTCATCACCATCCAAGCCATTACTGGCGTAAGGATTACACCTGCTGACACCCTCATCATCATGGATGAAATACAGGAGGTTCCGAGAGGACTCCACAGTTTGAAGTACTTTTGCGAAAAAGCTCCCGAATACCATGTCATGGTAGCAGGTTCCCTCCTTGGGGTTACCCTTGGTAAGGGAGAGTCGTTCCCTGTCGGAAAAGTAGATATGCTTACCATGTACCCCATGGATTACGAGGAATTTCTTGATGCAACCGGCAATGAAGGATGGATAGAATTACTCCATTCCAAAGACTGGGGACTTATCGACATCATGAAACCCAAGATGACGGAATTGCTCCGACAATATTACTTTGTGGGCGGAATGCCAGGAGTAGTAAGCAAATTCATCGAAAATACAGACTTGCAGCAGGTTCGCACCCTGCAGCGTGACATTCTGGAAGCCTATCGCAGGGATATTTCCAAACATACTTCAGCTGCGGAATCAACAAGAATCCGGGAGGTACTGGATTCGCTCCCTTCCCAACTGGCACGTGAAAACAAGAAATTCATCTATGGAGCTGTGCGCAAAGGTAGCAGAGCCAAGGATTTTGAACTGGCCATACAATGGCTGGTAGATGCCGGCATTGTATATAAGGTGAGCCGCATCAAGGAACCTAAAATGCCCCTCAAGTTTTATGAAGACATGGATGTCTTTAAACTGTTCTTATTAGATTGTGGTCTTCTGGCATGCATGACGGATGCCTCAGCAGATCAGATGCTGATAGGTGACAATGTATTCACAGAGTTCAAAGGTGCATTTACAGAGCAGTATGTGCTACAGCAACTATTGGCCTTGGGACTTAAGCCCTATTACTGGAGCAATACCAAGACTCCTTCGGAGATTGATTTCGTCATTCAAGACAGCCAGAGGGTTATACCTATCGAAGTAAAGGCTGAAGAAAATGTACGTGCTAGGTCCCTGGCCCAGTTCATCAAAGACAACCCTGGGCTGAAAGGACTGCGCATCTCCATGAAAGGATATGTAGATCAAGAATGGATGGAAAATATCCCTCTCATAGCCATTGGTACGTATTTTGAGAAATGATATTTTAAGAATTATACGGCTTTTCAGTCAGAATGGAACAAACTTAAGACTATTCTATAAGTTAGCTCGGACTGAAAAGCCATTCTTTGTTAACGTTTAAATCTTAAAAATTAACTATTGTTTAATTCTTAAATTTACACTAAAGCACTACTTTTGTGGCAACTTTTGGAATCGGCAGAAACTTAAAATTTCCAAAAGCAAATCATAAAATACAGGATATCAAAGACTTAGCATTTTTTAACACAAGAAAAGTGATCCATTTCGTTTTATTTTCGTAATCTTTTCGTAACTTTGCAAATGAAAGGAGTAATTACCCCCAACACTTCACCGTGTTAAGATAGTTACAAATTTGTGCCAGGAACGAGATTCCATGGGGAATTAGATTTATTAACCCGCCCCGACCCCTCAGGAGAAGGAGCACAAATTTTTTATTAATGCAACTTAGTAGAGTTACACCCATAAACATAGATGTATTTGAGTTCTTGCTTCCCAAGCTAGAACTTATGCTCGTTCGCCCTTCATACAAAGGCGACGAAAAAACTGCTGAAGCAAGATTTATCAGTTACTTGCAGGAGCTTTCTTTTGACTCAGAACAAACCCAAAAACTCATTAAAAATATTGAGTGTTGGCAGAGAAGAGTTGATGAAGAGTATGAGTCGATGAGAAAAAAAGCAGATGGCTATGTCAAACTATATGCCACTAATTACAACAAATACTATACAAGAACCAAGGAGTATCAGACTCAGGCTTCAAGAGCCTCAAGTCTTATGGCAAAAATCTATACAGAATTTACCAATACGAAGATCATTGAACAGAAAAGAGTATACGATAACGAGTTAAACAGAATCAAGCATTCTGTCTTTGACAACTCCCCTATCAATGCTACTCATGTGCAAACTACATTATGGGGATTAGATTCTTTCAGTAACAGCGTAAAACTCGCATTCTCTAATCTTCAGAATTTATTTGCAAGATTAAAGGAAATGTTTCAATTTGCCACAAAAATAGATAATCTCGTTGAAGAATTAAGAAAGGATAAATGCCGTGTTTTGGAAATTTTCAATAAATGCAAAGCAAAGAAAGAAGCTGAGATAAAATATCTTCTAGACGGATTAGGACTTCCTTACTTAGAGTCTATCTTCCCTGACCTGGTAAAGGATCTGAAGACCATGGACTTTGATGATTTCGTTGTTAAATACTATCATGAGTTGGATGAGCAAGAATTTACTTACCTCATCCCCCTCTATCGCCTTGTCCTAAAGAAGAACTACGGACTGAACAACGATGAATGTAGCCTATATGAAGATATAACTGATGTTGAACAAAAAGTAAAATTGGCAAGAATGTTGAGAATACTCATGGCCCACATCGAAGAGTTAGACTTTAAGGGAAATAAGGTACGTCAACAAAAAGTGTACTACGTTTCTACTAAGTTCATCGCTTTCCTTATGAAAAAGGTTGAAATTCCAAATGGAAAAGGAAAGGAATTTGTCGAAAGTTACTTTAAGCAGCACTACAAAGGCGACTATGTAGTTCCAAAATTTGGAGGTGTTAACGCTGAATACAATAAATATACTACAGAAAGCGAAGAATACATTGATTTCGACAAAAATGCCAATAGAATAATAGAAGCAGCAATGAATGCAAAAGACAATTCTAAAGAAATTCGTAACCCAAATAGAATAGAACGTTCACAGAATAGAGCTTTTTCATATCAAAACCAGATGACATACAATCCTATTATGAATAATTAACACAATTTTGTAGATTCACGCATCTCCATATTCATAAAAGCATAGACTGTTTTACATATACCAGTCTATGCTTTTATTGTATTACTTCCTATCCCAATCTACTAAATAAAAGAATTAGTAGATTGCAGCCAGTACCCCATCTACTAATCTACCCCAAATAATAGATTCGCCCTTATATTTCAATCTACTAATTGAAAATCGTTCGCAAAAAGAACATTTTTAGATCATCTTACGAATCTACTAATATATTTGGATGAGCAAACGATAATCAGTAATTTTGCATCAAGAAACCTGTATGGGTGTACAACCATATTCTATCTATCCAGATAGAGCACGGCGGCGTAGAAGCCATCTGCCAGTGTAGGTTTCATTCGCAGAAGATGCTCATGTGGCTTTGGGACAAACCTTCTGCTATAAAGATATGAAGAATATACTTCTGTCAAATGAGCATACCAATACCGGCATGCACGCTCCGCAAGGTTTGCAAACTTTGCAACCGATGCAAACTATGCAAAGTCAGGGTAGCCAGGAAGTGACTGAGCAACTGACGCCACTCTCTGAGTGGCACGACAACTATGAGGTGATGGAGATGTTCCACATCAGTGCCAGAACCCTGCAGACTCTTCGCTCCAACGGCAAGCTGCCGTTTGCCAAGATGGGCGGAAGATGCTACTACAAGGAGAGTGACTTGCAGCGACTCATGGAAGAATCGTACAGAGACAGCCGCATGAAAGGAGGCGCCCTATGACGATGACCCTAGAGCAGCTGAAGGAGCACAAGATGCAATACTACCGTCATCCTATCTCCAATGTCGTGAGCCACAACCGGGTAGGTATCTACCACTTGTGGCAGTACATTACAGACCCTACCCTCTTCAAGAATGCTACGGATACGCTCCGTGGCATTCCGGAGGAGGAAGAGAAAAGACGCAAGGCATATAAGGCCAAGGAGTTTGACTATGTACTGGCCAGCGGAACCTTCAATGCCCGCAAAGACCAGGGACTCATACAGCACTCCGGCATCATGTGCCTAGACATCGACCACATAGGTAAAGACCAGGTGGAGGATTTGAAGCAGGAATTCATCCACGATGAAATGATGCAGAAGAACTTCGAACTGGAACTTGCCTTCCGCAGTCCTTCCGGCGACGGGTTGAAACTCTTCGTGCAGATAGACCTGCAGCAATGCGACCACCAAACCTGGTTCCAGGCATTGGAGCACTATATCTGGCAAGCGTATGGAGGCATCAAGATTGATGCTGCCTGCAAGAATGTGAGCCGGGCTTGCTTCTTGCCTTACGACCCCAACTGCTACGTGAATCCTCTCGTCTGCCCTTTTTAAGGGAAGAGTGAAGAACGAAGAGTGAAGAAACAACGTTCGGCAGTCCGCAGGGGAATGACAATTCAATTGTTTTACAAAATATTAATTTTGATTAGATCATGAACAAGATAACAAGTTTCAACCCAATTCAATGGGCAAAAGTAAGTAAGGCGGAGCAAATCCGCACAGTAGCCAACCTTATCGTTGAGATGAACATCGACATCACAGAGGGATACAACAACTGGCGCAACATCGCCTTTGGCATCTCTCTGGAGCTGGGCGAGGAAGGAAGAAGCATCTTCCATGACATCAGTCGTTTCAATGCCGGCTACAAGTACGAGGAGTGCGACAAGCTGTATTCCAACTGCATCAAGCGCCTGCATGATACTACCGACCACTCTGGTATCACCATCGCCTCTTTCTTTAAATATGCCAAGGAGGCTGGCATTGATATCAAGGTGGCTCCTAGCCATGACGACGTTGCCAGAAACGGAAACTTTGCAAGCCTTGCAAACCCTGCAAAGGGTGCAAAGGGTGCAAACATGACAAACATGACAAACATGGCAATGGCACCGAATGCTTCTACGGCTATCAATGGCACGACAGCAGAAGCGGGAGTAGAGCACGAAGTGGCAGAGGCTATCCCTCTGCCCACCTTCTGCGACAAGGTAACAGGCTCCCTGCCCCTCATCTTCAGAGACATCTCTTCCCTCGGCAAGACGCTCACCGAGAAAGACATGCTGCTTCTCGCCTCCATCACCATTCTGAGCGGTGCATTCCCCGAGGCCTATGCCATCTACGACAGCTCGAAGGTGTATGCCAACCTCTTCACCTTCCTTGTAGCCAATGCCGCAAGCGGAAAAGGCAGAACCACATCGTGCCTCAAGCTGGTAAGCCTCATCGAGCAGGAAGTAAGGGAAGCCAACAAGCAGGAGATGGATGATTATCAGCAGGAACTTGCCGACATCAGAGCCATGGGCAGGAAGGCTTCGGGCATGCCGCTGCCTAAGGAGCCACCCTATCGCTCGCTGATAATTCCTGCCAACTGCTCTTCTACAGCCATCTATCAGGCGCTGCACGACAACCACGACCAGGGCATCACCTTCGAGACTGAGGCCGATTCGCTTGCCAACACGCTGAAGAGCGACTACGGCAACTTCTCGGATGGTCTGCGAAAGGGTTTCCATCACGAGGATATCACCTATCGCCGAAGAAAGGAGAATGAGCATGTGGAGATTCACAACCCGAAATGGACGGTGTATCTGACGGGTACGCCAGGGCAGGTTACCAATCTGATTCCATCGGCAGAGAACGGTCTCTTCTCCCGCTTTCTCTTCATGAAAGTGGATATTCCAGCCAAATGGCACAACGTGTTCTCCAAGTCAAACCGAACCATCGACGAGGAGATGGAAGCCATCGGCAAGCGGGTGTATGACATTCATCTGATTCTGAAGAAGAAGCAAGGTGGCATCGAGTTCAAGTTGACGGAAGAGCAGGAAGACAAGTTCAACGATTTCTTCAACAAGCTGGTAGAAGAATACAAGGATATGCTGGGCAGAGACTTCGTAGCCAACATCTACCGAATGGGATTGAGCGCCTATCGCATCGCCATGATTCTGAGCATCACCCGCCTGGAAGGTACCACCTCTCTGCCAGAGTGCATCATCTGCAAGGACGAAGACCTGGAGTGCGCTCTGATCATTGCCGATACGCTGATGCAGCATGCGGCACGCATCTTCTCTACCCTGCTGCCTAGCAAGGAAGGAGACGATGTGATGGGCATCAAACTCAGCCCAAAGAGCGAGAAACTCTTTGCTGCCCTGCCTGCCAGCTTCAACCGCCAGATGGTACTGGCCGCTGCACAGAAACTGGATATTGCCAAGAGAACGGCAGAGAAGTATGTGGGCGAATACGTGAGCAGATACAACCTCTGCAAGAGAGTGGACAACGGCAAGTATGAGAAGGTGGATTTGACTGAAAATCAGCAGGATTCTACACCGCGTTAAAGCTTTAAGCAAAGGCAACTACGCAAACAGACGCAACGCTGCGCAACGTACTACCGATGCTTGTAAACAAGCAAAAAAAGTAGTATCTTTGCAATGTGGTTAGGAAACGAGGGCTACGGAAGACTTCAATCGACGAGTAGCGATCGGACTTTGAGAAAGACCTGCTCCGTACCCTCTCCGTACCTGCTCCGTACCAACTTCGAGAAACGCTGTTTTTAGGGGTTTTAAAAGAAGGGAGAAGGGAGCCACGAATTGTACCCTGCAGAAAGAAGGGGTGCAAAGAATAGTGTTTATTGACTTTTTTATTTATGTTTAACCCATTAAAGAAAGAAAGGAAAAGATTATGGGAAAGATTAGACAAGGTATTCTTGGCGGTTTCAACGGAACCGTAGGAACAGTGGTAGGTGGCAGCTGGAAAGGCACAGCTTATATGCGTGGCAAGGCTCAGAGTATCAAGAACCCTCGCACCGAGAAGCAGATGGCTCAGCGCATGAAGTTTGGCTTGGCGCAGAAGTTTGTGAAGGTGATGACGGCTTATCTGCAGGTGGGTTTCCGCAACTACACCCAGCATCAGACTGCCACCAACGGGGCGATGAGCCATACCGTGCGCAACTGCGTGGTGGGCAAGTATCCATCCTTTGGCATCGACCCTAGCAAGGTGTTGGTAAGCAGCGGTTCGCTGATGCCAGGCAGATTCTGCTCTGTGAAGATAGCCAGCAACGTAGCTACTTTTGCCTGGGAAGATAACTCGGACGAGAGTCATGCCAGCATGGACGACTTTGCGATGCCGCTCATCTACAACTTCACGAAGCGCGAGGCCATCTTCACCACCGAGGAGGCCAGCCGAGTGGACTGCAAGGCTACTCTGAAATTGCCTACAGATTGGGATGGCGATATGCTTTCCTGCTACATCGCCTTTGCATCCGTACAGAACAACAGCGTAAGCAATTCTGTATATGTGGGCGATGTGAAGACAGACGGATCAGTAGTGGCCGGTGCCAACGGTATCCTCTATAACGATGGCGTTATAGATAAGGCTCCAGGCAAGAATGACACCGATGACAACAAAGACAATGGTGCATCGGGTGACAACAGCCAGATTGGCGGTTCTACTACTGAGGGTGGCGGCAATACGGACAGCGGTTCTGAAGGCAGCGGTTCTGAAGGCGGCGGAAGCAACGGTGACAACGAGCATATAGTACTCTAAAGAAAAGAGGCGTGTAAGTTTACTAGCAAGTAAGCTCTACACGCCTCTTTTTTCGTTTCTTCCCCCATCCCCCATTATAGGTATTTTCTTATCAATTTCTCCTTAAAAGTAGTCATTATCAGAAAAACCTTTGGCTTAATTCCGTTTTTTTTCTTACCTTTGCACCTGAATTAATTAACTTGAATTATAAAAGAGGGATAAGCCCTAAAGAGGCTCCCTGCATAAATAAAAGAAGTACGATATGAGGAATTTTACACATAGAAAGAAAATCGCCCTGGGCACAGGCTTCTGCAGCATCGCATGCATGATGATGATGGGAGCTTGCGACACCGTGTTCGACGTGCACCCCTACGACGTGAGGGTAAAGGGAGATACTGACCTGAACGCCAAGAATATAAGGAAGATTGAAGAATCTGTGAAGAGCAAGGATACCATCCGGTTTGCTGTAATCAGCGACAGCCATCAATGGCTCGACGACCTGCAACTGGCGGTGAACGACATCAACCGGAGAAAAGACAGCATCGACTTCGTGATTCACTGTGGCGACATTTCAGACTTCGGTGCTACCAAGGAGATGATCTGGACTCGAGACAAGATGCAGAACCTCAAGATGCCATCGGTGGTGCTGCTGGGCAACCACGACTGTCTGGGAACGGGCAACCAGTCGTATGCAACTATCTTCGGTGACCCCGACTTCAGTTTCATCGCCGGAGGAGTGAAGTTCGTGTGCCTCAACACCAATGCCATCGAGTACGACTACTCTCGCCCGGTGCCAAACTTTGACTTTATGGAGGCGGAGCGTTCTCGCGATTCGCTGAGTTTCAACCGCACCGTGGTGTGCATGCATGCGGCTCCCTATTCAGAGCAGTTTAACAACAACGTGGCTAAGGTGTTCAACTATTACATCCACCAGTTCCCTCAGCTGCTGTTCTGCCTGGATGGTCATGGTCATCACACGAAGACGGAGGATTTATTTGGCGACGGCACCCTGTTCTACATGGCTAGCAGCTGCCATTTCCATGAGTATTATCTGTTTACCATCACTCCAAAAGAATACAAGTATGAGGTTGTTAAATTTTAAGGCTATGAGATATAAGATACTGAAAATAGGATTGTTATCCTGCCTGCTGATGGCAAGCGGGATGATGGAGGCGAAGGCGGAAGACAGGATATCGGAGGAGATGTTGGCTGATTCGGAAGATACGGATTCCCTGACTCGCTACGACAGGCGAATCATCCGCTATCGCAGGCATTGGGACGTGCTGATGCCTACACAGTCGGTGATTCAAACCTGCGGCAACATGGGTATCATCTCGGTGGGTATCGGCTGGGATTACGGCAAGAGGCGTCAGTGGGAAACGCATCTGCTCTTCGGTATCATCCCGAAATACGACTCGGATGCCGTGAAGTGTACGATTACGCTGAAGGAGAACTTCATTCCCTGGCGCAAGGATTGGGGCAAGGGATGGGAGTTTGAGCCACTGGAGTGCACGCTGTATCTGAACACGGTGCTGGGGCATGATTTCTGGACGAAGCAGCCTACGAAATACGAGAGCGGCTACTATCCGTTTTCAACGAGAGTGCGCCCGAACCTGGGTTTTGGCGAACGCTTCACCTATCATATCCCCAACAGCAGGCGCAAGCGTGTGAAGAGCATCACAATGTTCTATGAGTTGAGCACGAATGATATCTATTTCATGAGATTCTGGCGCAACGGCAACGCCAACTTCTGGGATGTGTTCGGACTGTCGCTTGGAGCAAAGCTTCAGATTCTCTAGAGAGGGAGATGTTCTATTCCCGCCACATAAGAAAAGGCTATAATATTTCATTAATGAAGAAAAAAGAGAAGGAAAAAGATATGGAAACAGAAGAGATTATCAGCAAGTTGGAGGCAAAGGGCATCAAGCCCACCTCCAACCGGATTTTGGTGATGAAGGCCTTGGCGAGCGGAGGAAATCCGCAGAGCCTGAAGGACCTGGAGCAGAAGATGGTTTCGATGGATAAGTCGAGCATCTTCCGAACCCTCACGTTATTTCTGGAGCATGATGCTGTTCATGCGTTCGAGGATGGCAGAGGGGTGCTGAACTATGAGTTATGCGAGGAGGATGGCGAATGTGATCATCATGATGGTCATATTCATTTTTATTGCGAATCGTGCCATCGTTCGTTTTGCATGGAGGATATTCATATCCCGAGTTTCGAGTTGCCTGAGGGTTTCTATCCCCACTCCATCTCGTTCGTCATCAAGGGGGAATGTCCTGAGTGCAGGAAGAAGCATCGCTGAAAGCAATGCTTATTCAAAAGAGAAAGCATCGCTGAAAGCAATGCTTATTACAACAAGAAAAAGCTCCGAAGAAAAATGATTTTCTTCGGAGCTTTTCTATGTACACCCTTAGGGATTCGAACCCTAGACCCACTGATTAAGAGTCAGTTGCTCTACCAACTGAGCTAAGGGTGCATCTGTTAAGCAGTTGAGGTATTTCTCAAAAGCGGTTGCAAAGGTACTGCTTTTTTCTGAAACTACCAAATTTTTCAGCCACTTTTTTTTATTTTCCATTATTTTTTCTTCTTTTTCATACATTTTTAAGAGAAAAAATGTACCTTTGCACTCACTTATACATTATTATTAATATGAACGGAATATATACAATCCTGCTCCTCTTGCTGAGCAACATCTTCATGACGCTGGCATGGTACGGACATCTGAAACTGCAGCAGACGGGCGTAAGCAGCCACTGGCCACTCATCGGAGTCATCGCATTCAGTTGGGCCATCGCCTTCTTCGAATATTGCTGTCAGGTACCTGCCAACCGAATCGGATTCATCGATAATGGCGGTCCCTTCAACCTGGTGCAGCTCAAGGTGATTCAAGAGTGCGTATCGCTCATCGTCTTCGCCGTCATCGCCAACATCCTCTTCCAGGGACAGGGCTTACATTGGAACCACTTTGCGGCATTCGTCTGCCTCATCGCTGCCGTCTATTTCGTTTTTATGAAATAGATTTTTAAGCTTTTGCCCTTTCAGGGCGTGTTGGGAATGGATTAAACAAAATACAAACAAGATATAAACAAAAACATAAACCGGCAATGGAAAAGAAATTACGTGTCGCTTCCCTCTGCGTGCAGGGAGGCTATGAACCAAAGAATGGAGAGCCGATAGAAGTGCCTATCATTCAGAGTACTACATTCAAATACGACAACTCTGAAGAGATGGCGATGCTCTTCGACCTGAAGAAGGAGGGATATTTCTATACCCGACTCCAGAACCCTACAAACGACGCCGTGGCTAAGAAAATCGCTCAGCTCGAAGGTGGCGTGGGCGCCGTTTTGACATCTAGCGGACAGGCTGCCAACTTCTACGCCGTGTTCAACATCTGCGAGGCGGGCGACCACATCGTTACCTCTAACGAGATTTACGGCGGCACCTTCAACCTCTTCGGCGTTACCCTGAAGAAACTGGGCATCGAGTGCACCTTCGTAAACCCTAATGCCAGCGAGGAGGAGATTCAGAAGGCTTTCCGTCCTAACACCAAGGTGGTGTTTGGCGAAACCATCAGCAACCCTGGCTGCGCTGTGCTCGACATCGAGAAGTTTGCCCGCATCGCCCATAAGAACGGGGTGCCTCTCATCGTGGACAACACCTTTGCCACTCCAATCAACTGTCGTCCATTTGAATGGGGAGCCGACATCGTTACCCACTCTACCACCAAGTATATGGATGGCACCGCATCGCAGGTAGGCGGCGTGGTTGTGGATAGCGGTAATTTCGACTGGATGGCGAATGCCGAGAAATTCCCTGGTCTCTGCACTCCGGACGAGAGCTACCACGGATTGACTTACGTGAAGGCCTTCGGCAAAATGGGTTACACCACCAAGCTGGTGGCTCAGCTGATGCGCGACCTGGGTTCCATCCCAGCGCCAATGAACTCGTTCATCCTCAACCTGGGTCTGCAGAGTCTGCACCTGCGCATGCGCCAGCATTGCGAGAATGCGCAGAAGGTGGCTGAGTTCCTGCAGAACGACGACCGCGTGGCTTGGGTTCACTATAGCGGACTGAAGGGAGATGAGTATTATGACCTAGCCCAGAAGTATATGCCTCATGGCACCTGCGGCGTCATCGCCTTCGGATTGAAGGGCGACCGCGAGACTGCCATCAAGTTTATGGATTCATTGGATATGATCAACATCGTGACCCATGTGGCTGATGCCCGCACCTGCGTGCTCCACCCTGCGAGCCACACCCATCGCCAGCTTTCTGACGAGCAGTTGAAGGAAGCAGGCGTTGCGCCAGACTTGATTCGATTGTCAGTAGGTATCGAGGATGTAGAGGATATCCTGGATGATATCAAGCAGGCATTGGATAAAATATAAAAAGAAGGAGTTAAAGGAGTTAAGGAGTTAAAGGAGTTAAGACGTATGCCTTGTTAGTTTAAAAACTACGCCAAAAAGACTATTGTCTTAACTCCTTTAACTCCTTAACTCCTTTAACTCCCTATTATGATTTACACCAATTTATAAATCTCGCTAGGCGTCTTTCTCCTCAGCACTTCCAGCTCGAAGTCCTTGCCGGCAACGATGCCCTTGCTTCTGAGAATCTGCTCCACGGTTTTTCTTGCCAACTCGGGATGATTGTTTTCCTCGCTGAGGTGGCAGAGCCATACATGGCGGAGATTGGGAGAGGCATAATCGGCAAGTGCCTGTCCGCACGCCACATTACTCAGGTGACCGTTGGGACCCAGGATGCGTTCCTTGAGATACTGCGGATACGGCCCCTTCTGGAGCATCTCCTCACTGTGGTTCGCTTCTATCACCAGATAGTTGGAGCGACCGATGAAATCGTGCATCTCCTCGGTGATGTGGCCCACATCGGTGATGAGGCAGAACGTCACCCCCTCACACTCCACGAAATAGCCCACGTTGTCGGTGCTGTCGTGGGGAACCCCGAACGGAGTAATCTTGAACTCGCCCACATTCAGCGGCACACTCTTCTCGATGACGTGCACGTGATTGGGCGCAATCTTCTTTCGGACGCAGTAGTTGCGCTCGATACCTACATGAACTTTACGGGTTGTATATACTGGCAGATGATAGTCGGAGCTGAGGCTTCCCACCGACTTCACATGGTCGGCATGGTCGTGCGTGACGAAGATGTGGTGCACATCCTCAAATCGCAATCCATAGTTGTGGAAATGCTTTTTCAGCGTTCTGATACCCACTCCAACGTCTATCAGTATCGAATCCGTCTCAGTGTAAAGATAGTAACTGTTGCCGCTACTTCCACTGCCAAAGGATATGAATCTAAGCATTTTTTTTGTTATTTACCTGCAAAGTTAACAAAAAAGATTCTTATTACAAAGTTTTTTATTATCTTTGTGCGCAAAATAAGCAAATAAATAGAATTTTTAAGAAATAGAAAACATGATGAAGAAATCGATATTAGGCATGGGAATCGCCGTAGCAGCCCTAGCAACAAGTCTTTACGGGCTTACGGGATGCCAAAGTCACGAAGGCGACGATAATCAGTTGGAGGCAGATGTTGACTCGTTTGCCACCTACTACTTCAACTGGCATTTCCCGAAAACCCTGAAGTATTGCACCCGCAGTTCGGAACCCTGGCTGCGCTATGCTGCCAGCAACGTGCACAAGGCGGATGTGGAAAGGCTGAGGGCGAAGGAGGAGGATGCCACGGTGGAAATCAACGACATCACTTTCGGCGATGACGGGGTGAGTGCCACTGCCAGCATCACCGTGCACAACTTCCTTCAGATGGACAGCATCGGGCAGGAAGCCCACCTCGTAGATGAGGCGGAGTTCCTGTTGCCGATGAGTATGGAGAATAATGCTTGGAAAATCAAACTGGAGAAATTGCCTTGAAAAAGTTAGGAGTTTCTGCAAGCATCAATACTAAAAGATGCTCTGCTGAAACTCCTAACCTTTATTATTAACTTTAAACTATAAACTATTAACTAGCTTTAGAACGGCAATCCTACCGCAAAGTGGAAAGCGAAGTCGCGACTGAGCTTTGGATGAATTATCGCCCAATGCTCATCCCCACTCTCATAGGCAGGATTGATGGCCTTCATACCCATGTCGAAACGCAGGATGAAGTAGTCGAAATTCAATCGGATACCCATACCATACGCCGCAGCTATCTGCTTATAGAATTTGTCTATCTTAAACTGACCGTTCGGCTGGTCGGCATAGTTGCGAAGCGTCCAGATGTTACCCGCATCCACAAACAGGGCACCCTCGAACTTCCAGAAGAGCGAGGTTCGATACTCGGCATTCAGGTCGAACTTTAGGTCACCCGTCTGGTTGATGAAGTCGATACGCCCGTCATTGCCCTTGTATCCGCCAGGTCCCAGCTCTCTTACTCCCCAACCTCTCACCGAGTTGGCTCCACCCGAGAAATATCGTTTCTCAAAAGGCAGCACGGTGCTGTTGCCGTAAGGATAAGCCACTCCCAGGTCGGCATGCAGTGCCAGGGCATTGCGGTCGTCGAAACGGATGAGGTGGGTATAGTCGAAATCAAACTTGGCATACTGTGCATAGGCGATGTTGAGAAAGGTGCGCTGCCCCTGCGCATTAATCTTGAATCCCAGGGTATTGGAGAATCCGCTGAGCAGATTTCCGGCAGACTCCACATTGAGTCGGATGGCATCCACCCCATCACTATACGTGAGTCCGAATCCCATCTTCATGATGAAAAGGTCTTCGTAGTTATATCGCAGGATGGCATTTCTATTGTCCACATCATCCAGGTAATCGCGCTTGAAAGTCTCTGATATCCAAGGCATATACACATAGTTGAGGTCGAGCAGGTCGAATCGCCAGGCAAGATGATGACGGGGTTCTGTCCAGCGGTAGCGCCATGCCGTGGAGAACACGCGGCGATGGAATTCCGGACGGTTCTGAAGGTCCCAGCTCACGGAGAGCTCGCTGTTGGCTGTCTGCCTCTTTCTGAAACTGCTCGAAAGGAAGGGTGCCATGAATCTCGGGAACACCACCTTTCCTTCTACGGAATACTCCTGATAGTTCTGGTCCTGATAGCCCTCCAGTCCGGTGATTGCCTCGTAGGCTCCACGCAACTGGATGCTCAACTGCTCGCTACCCCTGAAGAGGTTTCTGTTGGTATAGGTGAGCGAAGCTGCCGCACCCAAGTCGCCTGCCGTATTGGTTCCTTCCGGCTGGAAGGAGATGGTAGATGGCTTGTTGGTGCTGATTTGGATATGGCAGTCGAGAAGCCGGTTCATCGTACTGTCCGATGGAATCTCCGATGTACTAACCGATGCGCTATCAATTTCATTACCAGCCACTTCACTGAATCTGATATTGGTATACTTCACAGCCTGCAATCGGGCGAAGTTATTGTAGGTTCGCTGCAGGGCAGAGGCACTGTAGGGCTTTCCCTCCTCCAGAGCAGTGGCGTTGAGCAGCACACGATGGCGCAGATGGATGCGGTCGCTATCGTTGCTCTGATAACTGATGTTGCGAATCTCGTAACGGGGATGGTCGGTTTCGGGTGCATTGCTGCTTGCCTTATACTTCAGCAGGTTCAGGGTCACGGCGATATCTTTCTGTCCGGCAATGGTGTCGGCAGAAAACTGTATGAAGTCTTTATTGAAACGGAAGTATCCATCGTCGAGCAGTCGGTTGGCAATGCGTTTGCGCTCGGCATCCAGAGCATCCACGGTGAATCTCATACCCGGCTTAATCTTCTGGTTTTCAGGATTATCGAGCTTCAGAATCTGCTCGATGTTCTTATCCTCTATATCATACTCTACCTTGCCTATATGGAATGGTTCGCCGGGATGCAACATATAGGTTACATCCACCTTTGGGGCCTTTTTCCGGCTCTTGTTCGCAGGCTGGTTCTCCTTACCATTCGTACCCGTTTCATTTTCCGAACCATTTTCGGCGATGCTATCCGTCTTTTCCTGTCCGTGGATAGTAGTCTGCAGCGTTACTCCAGCATGCAGGAATCCCTGGTTCTGCATGGCAGTGAGCAGGTCGCGGCATGAAAGCTGTGCCTGCAGGGTATCATACACCACAGGTTTCTTGCTGAACGGGTTATGGAATAGCGAGAAGAGTTTAGGCTTCTCTTTCTGGCGCACATACTGTTTGAGCGCCCCTGCATCATACGCTGCAGAGTCGCTCTTCACTTCCACCTTATTTAATATATACTCCCCTTCCTGCACGTATTTGCTGGCCGAGCAGCCCGCAAGCACCACCGGCAGGGCGAGTATTGAAATCTTCTGTACTTTCAAAATATTTATCTATTCTTTTCTTTCTTATTGAAGTTTCGCAAGTGGTTCAAGTACGGGCTGAAGGCCCAAAAGCTCCTAGCCCAGGGCATCGCCCTGGGTATAATAGCAATCAACAAGGCGCCCTGTAAGGGCAAAAGCTTTGTAAATTGCCTGATTCTTTTGAAGCTTTTGCCCTTACAGGGCGACAAACTTGCGTCCATGATTACCCAGGGCGCTGCCCTGGGCTAGGAGCTTCTGCCCTTTCAGGGCGTGTGGAGCTCACTTGCGAAACTTGAGTTTCTTATAATCATCAGACAAATCATTTGGGCATTGAAAACCTACCTCCAAGGCCTTCACCTCAGGGGATATATAGAACTTGCCCTCATAGTATGTTTTATTATCTAAAGCAATTGTATTCATGTCGAAATTTCCTTACATCACAAAATCTGCCATCTGTTTAATTTCTTCATAAGAAGCACGAATTCTTTCTTTCTCTTCTTTTGAAGCTGGCTTCACGTTTTCTATATTTGCCAAGAATCTCTTGGCGTCATCCCCGTAAAGAATTGGGGTTTCTCTAATTGGTCGTGCCATAATCTTTCCTCCATACTTTATTTGTTATTTATTTGAATATTCAAACATATCAAGTCAGAATATCACCTTATCAAATGCAAAAGTATGCTTTTTTTATTAAACTACCAAAGGTTTTAAGAAAAATATTTTGTATTGTCTGCTTTTTATGTTATCTTTGCATCCATTAATGACAATAAACGACAATAAATGATTAGCAAGAATAAGATTAAGTACATTCGTTCGCTCGAACTGAAGAAGAATAGAAACAAGGAGGGAAAGTTCGTGGCTGAAGGGTTCAAGGTGGTGGATGACCTGCTCGCCCTGCAACCTGCCGACCTCATTGTGGCCACCGGCGAATGGCTGAAGGGAAAGCATCTGGCAGCCCAGACAGAGGTGATTGAAGTAACCGAAGAGGAACTGAAGAAGGTGAGCTTCCTGCAGCATCCGCAGCAGGTGCTGGCGGTGTTCAAGCAGGATGCCGGCAACTCTCAAGAAGAGGCCAAGGAAGAGGCTGACGATAAAGAAAAGAACTTCGGCTTTTCCAATATCAACACCAACGAGCTGAATCTCGCCCTGGATGGCGTGCAGGACCCGGGAAACCTGGGTACCATCATCCGCATTGCCGACTGGTTTGGCATCACCCACATCTATTGCAGTCAGGACACAGCCGACGTTTATAACCCCAAGGTGGTGCAGGCCACCATGGGCAGCATAGCCAGAGTAAAGGTGGAATACGGCAACCTGCTGGGACTGGTGGAATCTTTGCCGGCAGATGTACCCGTATACGGAACCCTGCTCGATGGCGACAACATCTATCAGCAGCAGCTGGAAAACCGGGGACTCATCGTGATGGGAAACGAGGGAAAAGGCATCTCGCCAGCCCTTGCCAAGAAGGTAAACCGCAGACTGCTCATCCCTAACTTCCCGGAAGGAAGAGCCACTGCCGACAGCCTGAACGTGGCCATCGCCACCGCCATCACCTGCTCTGAATTCAGAAGAAACTTTTAAATAGCAAGAAATAACAAGAAATAGTAAGTAGTATAAAATCATTATAGCTATGGAAGTAAATGAATTATTTAAGCAGCGCAGCATAACTGCTTGTATGCGAGCATCCTACTACGCCATGACGGCCGATCCGAAATCGTTCGTCAAGCAAACATGGATTACTCAGGTGCCCTTCGCCATATTGCTGGCTATCGTGCTCTACTTTCTCCTCCCCAACAAGTCGCTTCACGACTGGGGAGAAATGAATCCGATGGCTTCGTTCATTCTGCAAACCATCATTTACGCAGCCACCCTGATAATGGCAGTGGTATCGTTCTGGCATCTGCTGCCACACAAGCAACTCTCTGCCAACAAAGGCGAGAAGCGTAAAAAGGGACAGTGGATGCTCCGCATCCTTCGCCATCTGGGAGGTTTCCTCATGACCTGTTTTCTGGGCATCATGATTGTGTGCATCGCTACCTTCATCGCTGCCCTGCCATCCATCATCCTCATCATCGCCCAGCTCTACTCACAGCTGGGAGCACTGGAAGGCGACCCACTCGGTGTGCCGGGCTATTTCCCCCCACTCCTCTTTGTGGTCTTCATCATCACCTTCCTGCTCATCCTCTACGCCCTGAGCTGGCTCGGCATCTCGCTGGCCTACCAATATGGTTCGTACCAGGTGATTGATGCAGAGAGAAAGAAGCAGAAGGAAAGCGAAAAGATGGGATTGCAGCAGATGGCAACCGCAGAAATAGAAAAATATTAATCATATTAACATATTTATTTTAAAAAGAGACATGAAACAGACTAGATTACTCTTCATCGACCGCGATGGAACTCTGATTCAGGAACCAGAGGATGAGCAGATTGACAGCTTCGAGAAGCTGGTATTTACCAAGGGCGTGTTCCGCAACCTCGCCTTCATTGCCCAGCACACCGACTACGAGCTGGTGATGGTGAGCAACCAGGACGGCTTGGGTACCGACTCCTTCCCGGAAAACACCTTCTGGCCTGTACACAACTTCATCATCCAGACCCTGGAGAGCGAGGGCATCCACTTCAGCAAGCAGCACATCGACCGCCACTTCCCGGAGGATAACTCGCCAATGAGAAAGCCGGGCACGGGCATGCTGACCGAATATATCGGCAACCCGGCATACGACCTGGCAAACAGTTATGTAATCGGCGACCGTGAAACGGATGCCCAGCTTGCCGAGAACCTGGGTTGCAAGAGTCTGATTCTCGGAAAGGATGGTATGGACTGGGACAAGATAGCCGAGATTCTCTTTGCCGGCGACCGCATCGCTGAAGTGAAGCGCACCACCAAGGAGACGGATATCTACATCAAGGTAAATCTCGATGGCAGTGGCAAATGCGATATTTCAACCGGTCTTGGTTTCTTCGACCACATGCTGGAGCAGATAGGCAAGCATGGCATGATGGACCTCACCATCCACACCAAGGGCGACCTCTATGTGGATGAGCATCACACCATAGAGGATACGGGTATTGCCCTGGGCGAATGCCTGCTGCAGGCGCTGGGCGACAAGCGTGGCATCGAGCGATATGGTTACTCCCTGCCGATGGATGATTGTCTCTGTCAGGTGGCATTGGATTTCGGCGGTCGCCCATGGCTGATCTGGGATGCCGAGTTCCACAGAGAGAAGGTGGGCGAAATGCCAACCGAGATGTTCAAGCATTTCTTCAAGAGTCTGAGTGATGCGGCAAAGATGAACCTCAACATCAAGGCTGAGGGCGAGAACGAGCATCACAAGATAGAAGGCATTTTCAAGGCGCTTGCCCGCTCGCTGAAAATGGCGGTGAAGAGAGACATCTACCACTTCGAGCTTCCTAGCTCTAAGGGAATGCTGTAACTTCTAGGCACGGATTACACGGATTACACGGAGGCTGGCGCTATGAGTTTTTTAAGTTGCGCAAGTCAAAAAAATCCGTGTAATCCGTGTAATCCGTGCCTAAAAAAATTAAAACTTTGTCATAAACTCCACGACAATCTTATCTTTTTCTGAAGTCTTGGCAATGCCACCTTTGCGATAGAAATATTTCTCGTAGTTGATACGGATATCCGAGATGAATGGCTTGGCAAGGCTCAGGGTTACACCGCCCGTAACACGATGGCGCTTGTAATCGTTGATCTTCAAGGCACCAAGCTCTGTATCAGAACCGCCATATCGGGTACCATCGCTGTGGTCGCTCATGAAATCATATCGTGCCAAAGACGAAACCTTCCTGATGATGCTCTTGGGATTAGCCACCGGAATATCATAGCATACGAAACCATCGAACGCATGCACATCGTGGAAGGCATCCTTGCTGTAATGCTTGTAAAGATACTCTGCCTCAGCAATGAAACCGCCCTTGTGGAAGGTGATACCGCCATCATACATCGTTACCGTGACATCAGATGGCTTGATCTTCTGGGTACTCAACACCAGGTTCACATTCGGGAAGAGGAACTGAGCCTTGGCAGAATAGTTAACGCCCTTGGTCCAGTAATCCTTCTGGTTGGTCAAGCCAGAACCATTGAAGATACCGGCATTCACCACGATAGGGAAACCTACATTCCAGGTGTATCCTATTTCAGCACCCACGTCGCGCACGTTGCCCACCTGCTTGGCGATGAATGAACGGTTGGCGAAGTACTGCTGATGAGGAGAACGATGGGCATCGATGGTGAATGGCACACGCTCCTGACCGATGGTGAACTGCAGGGTCTTCCAAGGCTTGATGCGTGTATAGGCATCGAGCATCTTGATCTTACCCTCGTCGCAGAGGTCGATTTCCGCCTTATAGCTTACCTGAGGTGTTACATTGCCAGCCACGTTGATACGGGCTGTGCGCACCTCGAATCGTCCCTCCCCCTCTTCGGTCTGGTACTCATACTTAGAGCGGATGGTTCCACCAATTTTCATGGTCTTGGTGAATTCCTCAATGCCCTTCTCCAAAGAGCTGTTTCCTGAATTCTGGGCATTCATTCCCATCGACACCATCGTGAGTGCCATCAACAAATACGTTTTCTTCTTCATTTCTTACCTTACTTATATATATACACGTAAATCTAATTCTTTTTACTTTCGGCTGCAAAGTTAAGGAGAAGATGTTTCTACCGTAAAACATAAGTGTTACAAAGTTGTTACATCGCTGATTTTCAGCACAGGTAACACCATTGTAACATCCGTATCACGGTTGTAACACTATCGTCACAAACACGTAACTTGATTTTCTCCCCCGTTTGAAAATATCGCCGTACCTTTGCACCTAGAAAAAACAACATTAACATATATAATAGGATGAAGGAAAACAAGAAAGCAATCTTGGAGATTCTTAAGAAGAGTTCCAAGAAAGACGGAAAGTTTGAAAACTTGGTGCTCAATCTCGCTTTGCAGAAGATTGACAGCGACAATTTTGAATTCGATGGCGATGCTGTTTACACCAACGACAAGAAGCGCCTGGTTTATTGCATGAGCCAGGAGGCTAGCTTTGCCATTCCAGAGGGAGTGGAGATTATCGGCGAGATGGCGTTCCGCGGCAAGAAGACCCTCAAGAACATCATCATCGCCAACAGCGTGAAGGAAATTGAGCACGATGCTTTCTACGATTGTGATGAATTGGATAACGTTTATGTACCTGCGGGCGTAAAGGTGGTTAAGAGCTACGCCTTTGCAGAGTGCGACAAGTTGAAGAAGATTACCTTTGCAGGTACTCCTAACAAGCTGAGCCGTCATGCCTTTGACGACTGCGACCAGCTGCACGACATCATCGTGCCTGTAGGCAGCAGCAAGTTCTTCCGCAAGGAACTCCACTTTATCGATGGAGACACCGACTATTTGGTTTTAGAGGATTCTAAGAAGAAGGCTGAAAAGAAAGCTGAAAAGAAAGACAAGAAGGCTGAAAAGAAAGCTGAAAAAGTAAAATAACTCACGAAACTTTCGAATGTGGTTCAAGAACGGGCTGAAAGCCCAAAAGCTCCTAGCCCAGGGCAACGCCCTGGGGATAATAGCAGTCAACAAGGCGCCCTGTAAGGGCAAAAGCTTTGTTTATTGCTTGGTTCTTTGAAAGCTTTTGCCCTTACAGGGCGCAGGTTTACGTCCATGAAATACCCAGGGCGATGCCCTGGGCTAGGAGCTTCTGCCCTTTCAGGGCGTGTGGGGGCGTACATACGAAAGTTCAATAACTCAAAAAAAATAGACTACGGGAAATCATGACTAAAGAAGATATGATGAAGAAAGCTTATGTAGAACGCGACATCAGTTGGATGTACTTCAACCATCGCATTCTGCAGGAGGCAGAGAAAGAGTATGTGCCATTGTTGGAGCGCCTCTCTTTCCTCGGTATTTACTCCAATAACCTCGACGAGTTCTTCCGCGTCCGCGTAGCATCGCTCAACCGTATGCTCGACCAGAAACTCGACAAGGATACCGAGCAGCAGATTAAGAAATCTCTTAAAACGATCAATAAGCTCAATGAATCTTATTCGAAAGAATACACTGAAGCGGTGGATACAGTTTTCCGCGAACTTGAAATACACAAGGTTCGCCTGCTCAACGAAGATCAGCTCAACGACGAGCAGAAGGAATTCCTTACGCAGTTCTTCTACGACAAGCTCAATGGTTCTGTCAACCCTATCTGGCTCAACGAGATAGACGACCTCTCTACACTGGAGGACAACCGAATCTACCTCGCCGTAGAAAAGGCTGAGGATGACAAGAAGAAGAAATATGCCGTAGTAAAGGTACCGGATAGAGTCTATGGACGCTGGGTGAAGGTACCGGCAAGCGATGGTTTCGACAACATCATGTATCTCGATGATGTAATCAGATACTGTCTGCCTCTGGTATTCCTCGGTTTCAAGAAGAGCACCTATCGTGCCTTCAGTTTCAAGTTTACCAAGGATGCCGAAATGGAGATGGACAATGATGCCGACTTCGGAACCATGGAGAAGATTGCACTGGGTGTAAACAGCCGTAAGAAGGGTGAAGCCGTGCGCGTAATCTACGACCAGGAGATGCCGAAGGAGCTTCAGAAGAAGTTGCGTGAGCGACTGAATACCAAGGAGTTGGATGCTTCATTGGCTGGCGGTAGATACCAGAACCACAAGGATCTGATGTCGTTCCCTGATTGCGGCCACAAGGAACTGAAGTACGAGAAGTGGGCTCCTATCATGAAGCCGGAGTTCCTTTCCAACGAGAGCATCCTCGACCAGATTCGTGAGAAAGACCGCTTCATCCACGTACCCTACCATAGCTTCAACGGCTACATCCGTGTGCTCCGAGAGGCTGCTACCAAGCCAGAAGTAAAGGCAATCAAGACCACCCTCTATCGTCTGGCAAAGGATTCAAAGGTAGTGAAGGCACTCATCACCGCTGCCCGCAACGGCAAGAAGGTGACTGCCGTGGTAGAGCTTCTGGCACGTTTCGACGAGGAGAGCAACATCAAGTGGAGCAAGCGCATGCAGGAAGAGGGCGTGAACGTAATCTTCGGTGTAGAAGGACTGAAGATTCACTCCAAGCTGCTCTATATCGAGTCAAAGAAGGGCAACATCGCCTGCGTGGGAACCGGAAACTTCCACGAGGGCAATGCCAAGATCTATACCGACTATCTGATGATGACCGCCCGTACTAAGCTGGTAAACGAGGTGGCTAAGGTATTCGATTTCATCGACCGTCCATTCTCACCATTCCGCTTCAACGAGCTCCTCGTATCTCCTAACTCCATGAAGAGCCGCATCCTGCGCATGCTCGACACCGAAATCAAGAATGCCAACGAGGGCAAGGAGGCTTGGGTGAAGATGAAGATCAACCACATCACCGATACCGAAATGGTAACCAAGCTCTATCAGGCGTCAAAGGCTGGCGTGAAGATAGACATCGTGATCCGCGGCAACTGTTCGCTGGTGCCAGGCATCGCCAAGCTCAGCGACAACATCCGCTGCGTGGGCATCATCGACCGCTATCTGGAGCACAGCCGCATCCTCATCTTCGCCAACGGAGGCAAGCCAAGATACTTCATCGGTTCAGCCGACTGGATGCCTAGAAACCTCATCAACCGCATCGAGGTACTCACCCCGGTATATGACGAGGATATGCAGGCAGACCTGCTCCGCACCATCTCCTATGGTATGAGAGATACGATGAACGGCCGAGTGGTAGATGGCAAGGGCGGCAAGGAATTTGTGGAAGGCGAACCATTCCGCAGCCAGGAAGAACTTTATAAAGCATATAAATAATAAAGCATATAAATAATGATGAATTTAGCATCCATTGATATCGGCTCCAACGGAGCCCGACTCCTCATCAAGCGCTTCGATCCCGAGGCAATCCGAGAGGAAGACCGCATCAAGAAACTCATGTTCATCCGCATCCCACTGCGATTGGGTAAGGATGTTTTCACCCTGGGAAAGGTTTCCAAGGAGCGTGAGAAGATGATGCTCCACATGATGAAGGGCTTCAAGCAATTCATGAAACTCAATGACGTAGAGGCATTTCGCGCCTGTGCCACTTCAGCCATGCGCGATGCCGAGAACGGCAAGAAGGTGCTCAAGAAGATAGAGAAGCAGACCGGCATCAAACTCGAAATCATCAAGGGTCAGGAGGAGGCACAGCTCCTCTACAACAACCTGGTAGAGAAAACAGACTCCAACGAGGGCAGCTTTGCCTACATCGATGTGGGCGGTGGTTCCACGGAGGTGAGCATCATCCACGATGGTGTTCTCGCCGAGAGCTATTCCTACAACATGGGTACACTGAGAATGCTAAGCGGCAAGGTGACTGCCGAAACCGAAAAGCTCTTCAAGGAGAACCTGACGAGATATGCCGAGCAATACGGCGACATCAGGATCATCGGTTCGGGTGGCAACATCAACAAGTTGAACAAACTGGCGCGCCACAGCAAGCAGGATACCAAGAACCTGACGCTTGCCGAGCTGAAGCGCCTCTACTCGATGATGCAGCCCCTGAGCATCGAGGAGCGCGAGATTTCCTTCTCTCTGAAGGAAGACCGTGCCGACGTCATCATTCCTGCCGCTGAAATCTTCCTCAAGGCATGCGAATACCTGAAGTGTGAAAGCATCATGGTGCCCAACATCTCGCTCGCCGACTCCATCGTGGATGGACTCTACGAGAAGATGATGGCAAAAACAGAGGTATAAACCACTTCATCCACAAATAAAATAAAAGATATGTCTATATCTCAAATTTTTATGCTATCTTTGCACGGAAATGTGCGAAGGTAGCATTTTTTTTGTTTACCTTTCGCCTCTTCTTGCGTCATACACATAAAAAGGAACAAATGGAAGAAACAGAATTTGAACATATCGCCCAGGAAATGCGCCCCAGGTTGACGGCACATTGTCAACGCTATCTCTCGGCAGGAACCCTTGCCGAAGAAGCCGACGACATCGTGCAGGAAACCCTGGTGAAGCTCTGGAAGATGCGCGACAAGCTCTCGGAATACCAGAGCATCGAGGCCCTAGGTATGACGATAGCCAGGAATCTCTGCATCGACCATCTGAGACGCAACAAAGCCCAGACGGCATCGCTGGAACAGATGAAGCATCCCGCAGAAATCTGTACGGCAACCGAGCGTACCGACCAGACCATCATCGGCGAAGATACGCAAAGGCGACTCAACAGGGCGATGGACAGGCTTCCGGATACGCAGAGAAGAATGCTGCTATTGAGGAGCGAGGGAAAGAGCCTCGATGAGATTGCCGAAATCTGTGGAGCCAACAAGACGAGCACCAAGACGATGATTTCTGCAGCAAGAAGATCATTGCTGAAAATGATGAAGTCATAAACTCTAAAAATGAAAGAAATGAAGAAACTAGAAGATATAACCTATCGCCATGAGCTGATAGAGCACTACCTCGATGCTGATACCAGCGTGGAGGAAGAACAGGCATTGGCTGATTTCTATCGCCATTGCGAGAATAAGGATTTAACGGATGAGGATCTCGACATCAGAAACCTGATGCTGGGAATGGAGAACTATACTCCGAATTTCCATCAAACAGAAATGGAAATGATGGAAGAATTGGACGGAAAAGAAGAGATGAAAGAACTGGACAGAAAAGAAGAAGAAGCTGATGGACAGCCGCAAATGAAAGAGATGTCCCTTGCAGCTTCAAAAAACCACGAAACAAGATGGGTACGCCTCTCTGCGATACTTCTCGCTACAGCAATGCTGGCAGGACTCATCTTCCTGCTCTTCCCTATCAAGGATTATTTCTCATCCTCTTCTGAACAACAACCTGGCCTTGCCAACCTGGTTTCTACAGAGCAGGTGGTTCGCTCGCAGCCATCTTCAGAAGATGGAAACGGGAATCTAAACGCATACGAAAAGATGGAACGTGCCGACTCCCTCTTCCTGGCTGCAACCCAGGATATCGTGCCCCCGCAGGAAATGAAGGCAAGCAAGATGGTACTTGCCAAAAGAAAGAATATCGCAGAAAGAAGCGAGAACCATACAGAGAAGACTGCAGAAAATACAGAAGAGATCTCTTCTGAAACAGAAAGAAGCATTCATGAAGATTTCAATCAGATTTATGAAGTAGCCTCTGCCGCCCTGCCTTCTGCCGAGCAGCTGACCATCAACCGCCAAGGCAATAACATCGTTATCTCAACCCTGGACAACGACGGCAACATGCAGCATTACACCATCAATATCGCAGAAACGCAAGATGGTAGCTATCAGCTACTTCCTTTGGCACAGTTAAACGAATGATAAAACATTTCACGCTGAATTATAAACATTTCACGCTTATGAAAAAGTATATTTTCACCATTGCATTTGCCCTGCTGGGCATAACCAGCAGTATGGCATCCAAGGCTGATACCCTGCGTATCTACACCATCGACGGCAAGCGCATTCCAAATTTTACCGGCAAGGAACTCATCGGTAAAACCATCAAGAATTACCAGGTAAACACCACCGTCTTGCCGGCACCCAAAAGCGATGTGATAGAGATTCATGCCATCACCACTACCACACCTCCTGTCGCCAAGCCAGCCCCTCACTATCTGATCAAGGGCAGAGAGCAGGAACTGACTGAAGAGGAATTCAACAAGATTTCTCCCAGCAAGATCAAAGCCATCGATGTTTTGAAAGAGGGCAGCAAAGCCATTCAGGCAGGAGGCCTGAAAGAGGATGGCAGAAGCTACATCATCGTTACTCTGAAGAAATAACAGACAAAACATATCCCTTTTTCTTCAGCGACTCAATCTTAACGGTCGCATCATGCTGAAGAGCATGGCGAAGATACGTCATCTGCACATTCACAGCCAGGGAGTTGGCATAGCTTACGGTACCCCACACCGCCTCCTGTATCATCTCCTTGCTTACTACATTGCCGATATTCTTCGCCAACAGACGGAGGATGTCGGCTTGTCGGCTGGTGATGAGCACACGAGAGGAACGGGTACGAAGCTCATTGTTGTTATAGCAGAAGGTGGTTTCTCCGAAATGATACACCTCCTCTTCTATCGTCTCACTCTCATTCATGGAGAACCGCTCCTCTATTCTTGCCAGCAACTCTTCCGGATAGAAGGGTTTGGCAAGATAATCGTTTGCCTTCAGGGAGAAACCTTTCAGTCGATCGTTCTTCTCCGTACGGTCGGTGAGAAAGAAGATAAGCACCTTCGGGTCGATGGCTCTGATGCGCTCAGCCACCTCATAGCCATCCATCTCCGGCATATTGATGTCGAGCAATACCAGGTCGGGCTTCACCTCCGGGAACTGTTCCCATGCCTTCTTGCCATTGCCGGCATAAGTCACATCGTAGCCATGCTGCTGCAGGAAACTCTTCAGCAACATGGAATACTTCAAGTCATCGTCTGCAAATAATATCTTGATCATTTCTTCTGTTGTTTATAGCGTTAAACCGGATGCATCAGGAGTGCTGCGGGATGACGATTGAAATTCTGGTTCCCTTGCCCACTTCGCTCTGCATCATTTTTCTGCCCCCATGGGCCTTCACAATCATATCAACAAAACTCAAACCCAAGCCGATGCCCGGCTGCATCATATCCGGGTAAGCATTGCTGCGATAGAACTTCGTCCAGACTCTCTGCTGTTCATCGGACGAGATGCCGATACCATTATCTGATACAGAAATCATGACTTCCTCCTTCACGGTATCTCGGCAGGCAACATGGATATTGACGATATCGCCGGAATACTTCACCGAATTCTCCATCAGATTACTGACCACATTCAGAAGCTGGTCTCTATCTCCCATCATCCGGTCGGAAGTGCGCTGGTAATCGAGCGAAACATTCACCTCCTTCTGTCTGTTCTTGCGATAAAAAGCCACCAGATTCTGCAAAGCGGCATGGATATCGAAAGAAGTTATCTGGAGCGGGATATGTTCCTCTGCCCTGATTACTTCACGGAGTTTGGCGAGATAGGCGGTCAGGTTATCGCTCTCCTCTCTTACCGTCTCCATGATGAGGGCATTCTCATCCTTCTCATCTGTCTTTTGAGCAGAGAATACGGATACACACATCTTCAGCGTCTGCACGGGGCGCTTCAACTCGTGAATCATCGTATGCACGAAGTCGCTTCGCATCTTATCCACCTTCTTCTGCAGGAGCATCACCTTGATGAGATAAGCTATGCTCAGGAGAAGCATGATGGTAACTAGGAGACTTCCTATCATCTGCCACATCATTCCCTTCAGGATGGGCAGCATCAGCACCTGCATTCTCATCTGCATCGACTGATACTGGATAGGATTGAAAGGCACTTCCACCAGCATTTCGTGATGAAACAAGGTAGGAGGCTCTACGATTCTTGTCTGCCACAGACGATGCTTTCCCGTCTTCATCTCTGCCCCGATGAAATCATTGCCCAGTTTCTTACTGATGAAACGGTCAAAATGTGCCTTGTCAAAGCGGGTAATCTGGTAAGTGATGTAAGTATTCAGACAATCAAAAGAATTGTTAGAATCCGTCTCACGCAAATCGAAAGTATCTCTCTTCTCCATCACGTTGCCGAATCCCGGCCTGCTATACACCACTCCACCAATGATTGTATCCGTATCCAGCGGAGAGCAAATCGTAGTACAGGGACGCTTGAAGTCTGAAAAATATGCCGTGACGACATAACCGATATGTGATTTTTCTTTTACCGCTGCTCCGATATTTGTCTGATAAGCAATAATCGCCAGTTCCGCCTTTTCGGCGTTTTTCTTCCCCATCTCTCCCATCGAATAGGTTACACTATTGTAGAGCCAATAGGTCTGCAAGCCTATCAGCAGGAAAGAGGAAAGGATGGCGAGCAGCCAGACTTGTTTGATTCTTCTATTCATATCATTTTTTCTTTTTTCAGTGCAAAGGTACGAAGATTTCATTATATACCTTAATTCCGCAACACTATAATTTAACTTTATTTATAAGTTCCTGAGCAACAA
>ERZ1034913.318-NODE-318-length-41883-cov-6.228459_pt1 | contig 41883 bp, 37 predicted proteins | sample MGYA00520697_ERZ1034913 | MGnify/ENA primary metagenome ERZ1034913 (study PRJEB33766, sample SAMN09781786) | gut metagenome | biome: gut microbiome | host: Homo sapiens | place: Madagascar | study: EMG produced TPA metagenomics assembly of the PRJNA485056 data set...
CCCATCCCCAAGCCTTCAACGCGAATTCCCAAGCTTTATGTGAACACGCCCTAGCGGCTACAAACTCAGTTTGCAAGCCGTAGCGATGGCGGCACAGCTTGTGCGTGGTTATGGAGAGGGCGAAGCTGCGCGTGTAAGAGCCTCGTCCTATGATTTCGTAACATCTGGGGGCTGCATGCTAAGGTAGCGCCCCGTTTTCTGACCGTAACCGCTGACAAGCATGAATTCATCGCCCAAACCATTCTCCCTTCCCGCAGCAGAACGCCTTGCTGGCATACGCCGCGGTATTGAAAAAGAAGGTTTGCGCGTATTGCCAACGGGCTCGTTGGCGCTTACGCCGCACCCTGTCGCTTTGGGCGCGGCGCTGACCCACCCGCATATCACCACGGACTACAGCGAATCCCAGCTGGAGTTGATCACCGGTGTGCACCAGAGCGTGGAAGCCTGCCTGCAGGAGCTGCAGCAGGTGCACCAGTACACCTTGCGCAGCATGGCGCAGGTGAGCGAGGAAATGATCTGGAATTCCAGCATGCCCTGCCATCTGCCCACGGATGAAACCATTCCGCTGGCACGCTATGGCTCATCGCATGCCGGGCGTTCCAAGAGTGTGTACCGCATGGGGCTGGGCCACCGCTACGGCCGCCGCATGCAGACCATCTCCGGCATTCACTACAACTGGTCCATGCCGGGTGTGAGCAGCGAAGAATATTTCGCGCTGATTCGCAACTTCCGTCGCAATGCCTTTGTGCTGCTGTATCTGTTTGGTGCTTCGCCAGCACTGGGCCGCTGCTTTGTAGAAGGGCGTGAACACCGCCTGCAGCCGCTCGATGCGGCACAAAAGACGCTGCATCTGCCTTATGCCACTTCGCTGCGCATGGGGCGCCTGGGCTACCAGAGCGATGCGCAGGCGCAGATCAAGGTCAGCTACAACGGACTTGAAGGCTATGCACACTCCCTGCATCAGGCGCTGACTCAGCCATACCCTGCGTATGAGCAGCTGGGTATTCGCAACCCCGGTGGCGACTACAACCAGCTGGGCACCAGCCTGCTGCAGATTGAAAACGAGTTCTACAGCACCATTCGCCCCAAGCGCACTACACGCAGCGGCGAGCGCCCCCTGCATGCCCTGCGTGAGCGTGGCGTGGAGTATGTGGAAGTGCGCTTGATGGACATCGACCCGTTCGAGCCCCTGGGCATCAGCGCATCCACCATGCGCATGCTGGACGTGTTCCTGCTGCACTGCCTGCTCAGCGACAGTCCTGAGGATTCGCCCGAAGAAATCGAAGCCATCAAGCGCAACCAGCATCTGGTGGCAGAGCGCGGGCGTGAGCCCGGCCTGAAGCTGCAGTGCGGCGCGGAACAAGTGCTGCTGAGTGACTGGGCCAAACAGGTGCTCGACGACTGTCAGCCACTGGCAGCCATGCTCGATGGGCTGCACCAGACCGATGCCTATAGCCAGGCATTGGCCGAGGCGCAGCAGCGTGTGCAGCAGCCTGGCAGCACACCTTCCGCCCGTGTGCTGGAGCAGATTCGCAGCCTGCACCAAAGCAGCTTTGAGCGCTTTGGCAGGGCGCAGTCTCTGTGGGCACATGAGCACCTGCTGGCGCTGCCATGGAGTGAGGCACAGCAGCAGCATTACGCGCAGATGGCACAGGCGTCACTGGATGCGCAGAAAGCCATCGAGGCTGCTGATACAGGCACGTTTGAAGCTTGGCGTCAGCGCTATATGGACCCTGCTGCCCTGGGAGGCTGACAACGGGGTGGCTGTCATTGGAGTGTCATAGTGTTGACATTTTGTGACGCTAGATTCGCAGGCATCGTATGTAAAGATGTTTGCAGCAATGTCATCAACCAAGCTTTCTCTGGCTCCAGCGCCTGCCGCGGATGTGGTCAAGCGTTCTGTCTCCCCTGGCACTGCTCCTCGAAGAGGTTTGCTGCGTGACTGGCCGGTGGCAGCCAAGATGGCCTTCGTTTTTGGTGGCTTGCTGCTGTGCGGTGTGCTGGTGGCAGCAGGGCTGATCGCCTATCTGCAAAAGGTGGAATACAGCGCGGCCTTGAGTCTGGATCAGCACGATGCAGGCATTGCCCAGGCCCAGCAGTGGCAGGCACTGACACAAAAAGGGGTGGAAACTGCGCTGGCCAGCGTGCTGTCTTCGGAAGAAAACGTGATTGCCGCATTTGCGGACAAGGCACGTACGTATCTTGGGCAGGCTCGTGAGCTAGCGCAGGAGATGGCACACGGTCAGCCGTTGAGTGAGGCCCTGCTGCAGGAAGAGGCAGCGCTGGCGCAGAGCTATGAGGCGAGCTTCAGGGCCCGTGATCTGGGGATGGCCTGGGAGGCGGAGCGCCTGGTCAAAGAGTCGCTGAAGCCCGCTGCTCAGCGCTACCTGGAGTCACAGGTGCAGTGGCTGGCCCACCTGGAAGCGCAGCGCGACGCAGCCACGGCGGCGGCGGCGGACGCCCGCCAGCGGGCACAGCTGTGGGCTTTGCTGGTCTATGTGGTGTTGCTGGTGATTGGCGTGGGTATTTCTGTGGAAATTACGCGCTCCATTACCCAGCCCCTGGCGCGGGCTGTGGATCTGGCCGAGGCGATTGCCCATGGGGATTTGACGGAACAGGTGCGCGATAGCCGCAAGGATGAAATGGGCAGTCTGTTGCGGGCCTTTGACCGCATGGGGCAGCAGCTGCACGGGGTGGTGGCGCAGGTGCGCAGTGGCGTGGCCCATGTGGCGCAGACGGCCAGCCATCTCTCGCAGGGCAATGCCGAGCTGGCAGAGCGCACACAGCACACTGATATGCAGTTGCAGCAGGCGGTGACGAGCATTGAGCACATCAGTCTGCAGCTGGCAGATTCGGTGGCACATGCTGATCAGGCGCACAAGCTCTCGGCGTCGGCTGCGCAGTCCGCCAGTGATGGCGGAGTGGTGGTGCAGCAGATGGTGGAGAGCATGGGCAGGCTGCGGACACAGAGTACAGAGATTGCAGCCATTACGGGCGTGATCGATGGCATCGCTTTTCAGACCAATATTCTGGCGCTGAATGCTGCCGTGGAAGCGGCGCGTGCGGGTGATCAGGGCCGTGGGTTTGCTGTGGTGGCTGCTGAAGTGCGGGCACTGGCGCTGCGCAGTGCCAATGCAGCACGCCAGATCAAGGCGCTGATTGCCAATTCGCTGGAGCAGATGGAGTCTGGTGCTGGGCTGGCACAGGAGGCCGGTCAGCGCATGCAGCGCATTGTGCAGGACGTGCAGCAGGTCAGCGGGCTGGTGGCCAGCATTACGCACAAGGCGCAGGAGCAAAGTCAGTGCATGCTGCAGCTGCATGAAACCATGGTGGCCCTGGATGGCATGACCCAGGAGAACGCACACCTGGTGCAGGCCAGTAGCCGGGCTGCGGCCAGCCTGCATAGCCAGGCCGGGCACCTGTCTCAGCAGGTGGCGGTATTCAAACTGCAGGCAACACACACTTTGCCGGCCCAGGGCGTGTTCACATAAAGCTTGAGATTCGCGTTGAAGGCTTGGGGATGGGATGCTAGGCGCGGTGGCGCAGCAATGCCGAGCGCCTTGCAAGCTGCCGCAACAACGCAGACCGCCCCAAGCCTTCAACCCCATTTGTGATCTCCATAATCAGGGGCAGCCACGACAAGGCCGCCACTGCATTGTTGCCCGCCTTGCGCGGGTGCGCACCCGCGCTGCGCCGTGCGTCGCGCATTGCCAGCCTTGTCGTGGCTGCGCGAACCCAATGTTTATGTGAACACGCCCTAGGGCGGCTGCCGCTGGCGGCGGCAGGCCTGAGCCAGCCGGAAGGTAACTGCCGCGAAGGCGATATCAAGATGGCTGGTCGTGCTGCTGCTCTTTGCGGCGGCGCAGCGCATACTGCCCCATGAAGGCTGCGCCCAGCACCAGCGCAAACCAGGCGGGGATGCGTGCGTGCACAAACAGCTCACGCGTGGGCGATGCGGCCATGAAATGCGGTGCTATCAGCAGCACCAGCCCGATCAGTACCAGGATGACGCCACGCACCAGCATGTCGTTGTTGAGTGGAGAGCGCGATGACTTGGGGTGTTGGGTGGTCATGATGAGGCAGCTGTGACGAGAAAACAGCTTGCGATTATCCTTGCGCCCCCAAGCATTGATTCCAAAAAAGAGAAAGCACGTCCATGGCAATCCAGTGGTTCCCCGGTCACATGAACTCCACGCGCAGGCTCATCGAGGAGCGCGTCAAAGACATTGACGTGGTCATTGAGGTGCTGGATGCGCGCATTCCAGGCTCCAGCTTCAACCCGCTGCTGCAGCAGCTGACCGGACACAAGCCCCGCATGAAGCTGCTGAACAAGCAGGACGTGGCCGACCCCGTCAAGACCCAGCTCTGGCTGGATTGGTACAACGCCCAGCCAGGCACCCGCGCCATTGCCATGGATGCAGAAGAAATTGCACCGGCACGCCGTCTGGTGGAAGTGTGCCGCCAGCTGGCATCCAACCGTGGCGGCATGGCCAAGCCCATGCGCGTGCTGATCTGCGGCGTGCCCAATGTGGGCAAGTCCACCCTGATCAACACCATGAGCGGCAAGAAGCAGGCCAAGGCCGCCGACGAAGCCGGTGTGACCAAGGATGAGCAGCGCATCGTGCTGGATCATGATTTCTACCTCTGGGACACTCCCGGCATGCTGTGGCCGCGTATCTCGATCGAGCAAAGCGGCTTTAACCTGGCGGCATCAGGCTCGATTGGCCGCAATGCCTATGACGAAGAGCTGGTGGCGCTGGAGCTGCTGTTGATTTTGCAAAAGCACTATGCCCAGAACCTGAACGAACGCTACAAGCTGGGCATGACGCTGGAGCAAATTCGTGACATGCCGGACTACGAGCTGCTTGAAGCCATTGGCCGCAAGCGCGGCTGTGTGATGAGCGGCGGCCGCGTGAATACGCAAAAGGCGGCCGAGGTGGTGATTACCGACTACCGCACCCATATGCTGGGCCGTATCACGCTGGAAACGCCCGAAGAGTTTGAACAATGGGCCGCTGCTGCTGCCATTGCTGATGCCGAGCGCGCAGCCAAGAAAGAAGCCATTGCCGCGGCCAAGAAAAAAGGCGTCAAGCGCTGGTAAGCGGCTGTGCGCATCAAGGGCTGCACAGGAGTGCCGCCCTGATGCGTGGTTCAAGGCTTACTGGGCCTTGATGCCTGCTTTTTCAATCAGCACGCCATTGAGGGCGTAGTCACGGCGAATGGCGGCTGTGAAGTCTTCCACACTCATGGGGTGGGGTGTGTTGTCCAGCTTGCGCAGGCGCTGCTGCATGTCGCTGGTGGCAAGCAGGCGCTGCACTTCCTGATTGAAACGCTCCACCACCTCGGGTGGTGTGTTGCTGGGTGCATAAAAGCCGAACATGGACACCAGATTGGCCTTGTCAAAGCCAAGCTCACCCAGTGTGGGCAGCTGGGGGTAGGAGGCAGGGCGTGCAGGGCCGGTGGTGGCCAGCACGCGCAGCTTGCCTTGCTCGATCAGTGCGTTGATGGGTGCAAAAGGGTTGGCCAGCAGCAGGTCAAACTGTGCGCCTGCGGCATCGGTGATCAGCTGGCTGCCGCCTTTGTAGGGCACGTGCACAAAGTTGCCGCCGGTGGCGCGAATCAGCTGCTCCACCATGATGTGGGCCAGCGTGCCGTAGCCCGAAGTAGCTACGCTCACGCCCTGGCTGGTGCGAGCCTGTGCCAGTACATCGTTCCATGTCTTGCCAGCAAAGGCTGTGGTGGCCAGCACCAGCACGGGGGAATACATCACGCTGGCAACGGGTTGTATGTCCTCCAGCGGGTGGTAGGCCACTGGCATCAGGTAGGGGTTGAGCGTCAGCGGGCTGATGGCGCCAAAGGCAAAAGTGTGGGCATCATTGGCCTTGGCCAGTTCCGCCATGCCAATGGTGGCGCCAGCTCCCGGCTTGTTTTCCACCACAAAAGGCTGGCCCAGACTCTGGGCCATGAGGTCGCCAAACATGCGGGCGACCACGTCATTCACACCGCCAGCGGGGTAGGGCACGATCATGCGGATGGGCTTGCTGGGCCATGGGGCGCTGGCATGGCTGAGCGTGCTCAGGCCGGAGGCAGCGAGGCTTGCGCTTGCCAGCAAAAGGGTGCGACGTGTGAGAGGGCGTGCAGTGGTCATGGTGAGTCCAGAAACAAAAAACCGCACCTGGGGTGCGGTTGGTAAACGCTGTGCTTATGGTGCTATCAACGTGCCTGCTCGAACCAGCGGCGTGCCAGCTGGTTCCAGAAGCGGGATCCCAGCTCGATATTGTCGTCGTTAAAGTCGTAGCCAGGATTGTGCAGGCCCACTCCGGGCTGGCCGTTCTTGCCATTGCCAATCCAGCCATAGGCACCGGGCACCTCTTCCAGCATGAAGCCAAAGTCTTCGGCGGTCATGGCAGGTTCAATGTCGGGGAAGGCATTGTCCTTGCCGACCAGCTCGGCCATCACGTCTGCCATGAAGCGGGCTTCCTTGGCGGTGTTGGTGGTGTTGGGGTAGCCGGGCTTGTGGATGTAGGTGGCCTCGCACATGTGGGCAGCAGCCACGTGGCTGGAGATACGCTTGAGGCCCTCGATCATGTATTCCTGTGTGGACTTCTTGAGCGTGCGCACCGTGCCGTAGATGGCTGCTTCGTCGGGGATGATGTTTTCCACCGTGCCGCCTTCGATCTTGCCAATGGTCAGCACCGCGCTGTCCAGTGGGTCTACGCCGCGCGAGACCAGGGTCTGCAGCTGGCTGACGATGGCGCAGGCGACAGGAATGGGGTCCAGTGTCTTGTGGGGCATGGCAGCGTGGCCGCCTTTGCCGCGCACGCGGATTTCAAAGCGCATGGTCGATGCCATGATGGGGCCGACACGCACGGCCATCTGGCCCTGAGGCAGCGATGGCCAGTTGTGCAGGGCAAACACGGCATCGCAGGGGAAGCGCTTGAACAGGCCGTCTTCCATCATGGCCTTGGCACCCGCACCACCTTCTTCCGCAGGTTGGAAGATCAGGTGGACGGTGCCGTCAAAGTCGGGGTTTTTTGCCAGCAGGGTGGCTGCTCCCAGCAGCATGGTGGTGTGGCCGTCATGGCCGCAGGCGTGCATCTTGCCGGGTACGCAGCTGGCGTGCGCAGCGCCCGTGGTTTCTTGTACGGGCAGGGCGTCCATATCGGCGCGGATGCCGATGCTGCACCCGGGGTTGTCTTTGGAGTGGCCCTTGCCGTAGATGGTGGCCACGATGCCTGTCTTGCCCAGACCGCGGTGGATGGGCAGGCCCAGCGCATTCAGGTAGGCCGCAATCTTGTCCGCCGTGCGGTGTTCTTCATAGCGAAGCTCAGGGTTCGCATGCATGTCATGGCGGAAACTGAGCAGTTTTCCCAGATATGGGGTGATGTCGTTCGCGGTAGTCATCAGTTGTGGTGGCTGGTACAGCTTCGTGCAGCAGTCACTGATACGAGGATGAAGTCATTATGGGGCGGCCTGTGGAAACTGTCTGTGCGAATGGAATGTAAGTAAACGTACAAATCCCTGTGCATGTTGTATAGGTGTGGATGGCAAGTTTTTGATTTCTCATGGTTTCTGGCCGCATTTGCATGCAAAACAGGCATGAGGTAGCGAAATCGAAACATTCCAAACTTGCATGCAATGCTTGCGTGCGCCTTGGGCGAAAGCCTTGTGCTGTACGCAAGCACCATCGCGCAGCGACAATGGCGACAACATGAGAAAAAACATTCTTCCTTTGCAATTGCTGGTGCAGCCATCGCTGGAAAACGATGCGCGCCCCTACATCCTCTACCACGGTCGTCGCTGTGCGGACGGCTTTGGCGCGGCGCTGGCTGCATGGCTGTACTTTGGTGACAAGGCCGAATACCGGGGGCTGGACCACGGTGAAATCCAGACCGTGGAAGACCTGGGCGAGCTCGATGGCCGCGCGGTCTATGTGATGGACTTTGCCTTTGGCCCCGAGCTGCTGACTGCCATTGAAGCCAAGGTCAGCAAGCTGGTGGTGCTGGACCACCACAAGAGCGCGGCCGAAAAGCTGGAGGGCTACCAGTGCAACTGCGGCGTGGTGCACTTTGACATGAACAAGTCTGGTGCCAAGCTGGCCTGGGAGTTCTTCCACCCCGAAAAGCCCGTGCCCGGCCTGATCAAGTACATCGAAGACCGCGACATCTGGAAGTGGGAATTTGCAGAAAGTGCTCCTTTCCTGGCGGCACTGGACATGGAGCCACGTACCTTTGAGCGCTGGGCTGAGATTGCCGCCTTCACGCCTGAGCAGGAAACCGCCTTCATGGCGCGCGGCGGTGCGATGGATGAGAAGTTCCAGAGTCTGTGTGAAGACATCGCCAATGGCGCACAGGTGCTGACCTTCAATGGTTTTCAGGGCCTGATGGTCAACAGCCCCGGCGTGTTCCACAGCCAGGTGGGCGACATCCTCTCGCGCCAGAGCGGCAGCTTTGCACTGATGTGGCACGCAGGCACCAAGGGCGTGAAGGTGGGCCTGCGTTCGCGCTCGGAATTCAACTGCATTCCCCTGGCCGAGAGCTTTGGCGGCGGCGGCCATGCCCAGGCCTGCGGCTTCAAGATGGACAACGAGCGTTTGCTGGATCTGCTCTCGGGTGAGCTCAAGGCCGATCGTGCAGCGACCTACGAATTCGTGCCTGCCCCGCTGCTGGAGTTTGACGAAGAAGGCAAATGGATCAAGCCCAAAAAAGCTTGAATTTAATAGCTGCTAGCGCTGATAAATAAAGGGTTTCAGATACTTATCTATCTGAAACCCTTTTATTTTGTGCGCAGGCAGCTATGTTTTTTATAAGGCCTGTGTGCTGGGAAGTGTGATGCCGCAGCTGGCGGGCAGACCGCGTGCCGTGGCCTGCCAGCCGGGCAGGGTCAGCAATTGCTGCCACTGCTGCACTTCCGGTACATGGGCCAGCTTGCGCCAGTCCGCGCAGAAATGCATGACTTCGCCCGTGCGCGGATGGGGAATGCTCAGCGCATGCGCGTGCAGCCACAGACGGTGCAGGCCAATGCGCTCGGCCCACCAGCGGTTCAGGGGGCCCTTGCCGTGGGTGGCGTCACCAATGATGGGGTGGGAGGTGTGCTTCAAGTGGCGGCGAATCTGGTGGCGGCGGCCCGTCCTGGGCAGGGCTTCCACCAGCGACACGCGCGTGCTGGGGTGGCGCGGGTCATAGGCCTCGGGCCAGTCCAGGTGGGCCAGGCAGCGCAGCAGGGTCTGCGCAGGCTGTGCGGGGGCGTCTTCCGGTGCATCGTCGGGCTTGAGGGCGTAGTCCACATCCACCTCATCAGGCAGCCAGCCGCGCGCCAGCGCCAGGTAGTGCTTGTGCGCCGTGTGGTCCATGAAGCAGGCTGCCAGCTTCTGGCAGCTTTCCTTGTTCAGCGCAAAAACCAGCACGCCACAGGTGCCCTGATCGAGCCGGTGCACGGGCCAGACGTGCTGGCCGATCTGGTCGCGCAGGGTCTGCAGCACAAAGCGGGTTTCATGGCGGGCAATGGCCGTGCGGTGCACCAGCCAGCCAGCGGGCTTGTAGACCACGACCATGTCTTCATCCTGCCAGAGGATGTCCAGCGGATGGGTGTAGCAGGGGCGGTCAGTAGCTTCAGTCATGGTGGTGGGAGCAGGGCGCAAAGCGCGCAAGTGTAGTGCTGGCGCAGACGTGGAGTCGCACCTTCGCCAAATATGTGCGCGCGCAAGGGCGAAAAATAGCGAGAATCACTGGTTTGGTGCGCGCGTGCGCTGTTTTGGCGCATGCTCACCGGTAAGTGAGCGTCATCGTGCGCACAAGCATAAGGGAGTGGGGATGTTTCAGGGCGTAGCGGCTTCGGTAGTGGCCTCGTGCATTTTTGGTGGCATTTACTACCTGGCCCCCTTGCTCCAGCCGCTGACGGGTGAACAGATCTTTGGCTGGCGCATGCTCATGACCATCCCGTTCACGACGGCATGGCTGTGCTACAGCAGTCAGGGCAAGGCTGTCTTGGCGCTGCTGCAGCGGGCGCGTGAGCACTGGCCGTTTGCGCTGATGCTGCTGCTGTCTTCGCTGCTGGCCGGTGTGCAGCTGTGGCTCTTCATGTGGGCACCGCTGCATGGGCATGCGCTGTCGGTGTCGCTGGGCTACTTTGTGCTCCCGCTGGCCATGGTGCTGGCGGGGCGGCTGGTGTTTCAGGAGCGGCTCACGCCCTGGCAGGCTGCCGCTTCGGCGCTGGCGGGCTGCGGCATGGCCTGGGAGCTGTGGCGTGCAGGCGGCGTGGCCTGGTCGACCTGGGTGGTGGTGATTGGCTACCCCGCTTACTTTGTGCTGCGGCGCAAGCTCCACACCAACAGCTTTGCAGGCCACTGGCTGGATGTGCTGCTCATGCTGCCTGTGTGCGCGTGGTTTGCCTGGGGGGATGCCTCGGCCGGCTACACGGGCTGGCAGGCAGTGACGCAGACAGCGCCGCTGCACGTGTTGGTGCCTTTGCTGGGCGTGCTCAGTGCGGTGGCGCTGGCTTTGTACATGACGGCCAGCCGCCTGCTGCCGCTGGGGCTGTTCGGGCTGCTGTCCTATGTGGAGCCGCTGCTGCTGGTGGTGGCCGCCTTGCTGATGGGCGAGCGTGTGCAGCCCGGGCAGGAGCCCATGTATGCGCTGATTGGTGCGGGTGTGGCCATGCTGGTGCTGGAAGGCGCCATGCAGCTGCGCAGACAGGCGCAGATGCGCGCGCAGGCTTCTGGCAGCAATGCCTGAAGCTGTGCAGGAACAAGTGGCGGCAGAGACGAGCTCTGCTGCCGGAATTGGTAGTTTGGAAAAAGGAAGTTGGTCTATGACGACAAAGCAGGCGAACCCGATCCGCATTGGCGTGGTTGGTTATGGCAATTTGGGCCGTGGTGTGGAAAACGCTGTGGCCAAGAACCCCGACATGGTGGTCGCTGGCATCTACACCCGCCGCGATCCTGCGCAACTCAAACCTTTGTTTGAAGGCACGCCCGTGTTCTCGATGGCAGATCTGGACAGCCATGCCGACCGCATCGACGTACTGGTGCTGTGCGGTGGTTCCAAGGACGATCTGCCCGTGCAGTCGCCCGCGCTGGCAGCCAAGTTCTGCATTGTGGACAGCTTTGACACCCACGCTCGCATTCCCGAGCACTTTGCGGCCGTGGATGCTGCAGCCCAGGCGGGGCAGACCACAGCCCTGATTTCCGCTGGCTGGGATCCCGGCATGTTCTCCATCAACCGCATCATGGGCGAGGCCCTGCTGCCCGATGGCGCAACCTATACCTTCTGGGGCAAGGGCCTGAGCCAGGGTCACTCGGATGCCATCCGCCGCATTCCCGGCGTGGCAGGCGGCGTGCAGTACACCATCCCCGTGGAAGCTGCTGTGGAAGCCGTGCGCAGCGGCACACGCCCCGCGCTGACTACCCGCCAGAAACACGAGCGTCACTGCTACGTGGTGCTGGCCGAAGGCGCAGACGCTGAAACCGTGCGCCAGGCCATCGTGACCATGCCGCACTACTTTGATGAGTACGACACCACGGTCAACTTCATCAGCGCCGAAGAACTCAAGGAACAGCACAGCGCCATGCCCCATGGCGGTTTTGTGATCCGCAGCGGCAATACGACCGAGCAGAACAAGCAGGTCATTGAGTACCGCCTGCAGCTGGACAGCAACCCTGAGTTCACCTCCAGCGTATTGGTGGCTTACGCCCGTGCCGTGCATCGCATGAAGCAGTGCGGCATGACCGGCGCCAAGACCGTGTTTGATGTGGCACCTGGCTGGCTTTCGCCCAAGAGCGCCGAGCAGCTGCGCAAGGAAGCGCTGTAAGGCACAGCGGCTGGCCGCCTAAAACAAAGCCCGCAGTTTTTGCCGGAACTGCGGGCTTTGTTTATGCATAAAAAATGGCTTTAAGGCTGATGAATAAAGCGCTGCAAGCTATGAATTAAGTAGTCAGGAGTTGCTGGTGTGCTGGTTCTGGGCCTGCAGCTGGCGGCTGCGCTCGCAGCGGTCTGCCAACGCACGCAGATAGCCTTCGGCAAAGAACACATCGTGGTAGGCCGCGCCTTCAAACAGGCGCAGCGGGTGTCGCTCGTTGTCAGTGACCACGGTGTCGCCATGCTGCATGGTGGCGTAGTAGCGCTGGCTCTGCTGGTCGCGGTGCAGCGCAAATTCCGCATTGCGCAGATTGAGTGGGCGGCTGTGCTTGCCAGACTTGTCGATGACATGCACGGTGCACATGTCTGCGGGGTCGAGGAACTCCCAGTCATCGCCCACGGTAGAGATGCGGGCCATCTGGCTCAGGGCATCTGCAATCTGGTTGGGGGTGGCTGTTTCGAGATTGATCGCTGTATCCCGCGTGGGGTAGCCCCCTAAGCGCTCATGCAACTCATTGCAGGCAGATAGACATGCACACAAACCCAGGATACCCATACCTCTCAGCACACAGCGCATAACAGTCAGATGTTTCGGAAAGCGAAGAACGGATTCAGACTGCTGAATATGTACGGAGACTGTGGTTTTTAACAATCATTTTTTGTAAAAAAATGCATCTATGGCTTTTATCTTACAGACTCGATGCATCTTCTAGTTTATTTACCTCGCGCAAAGGCTTGAACCACAGCATCCAGGTGCCCACCACGCCCAGCGTGCAGATGCTGCCTACGATGGCTGCTGGCACAGCGCCAATGCCTGCAGCCATGGCCCCAGCGCGGAATTCGCCCAGTTCGTTGCTGGAGCTGATAAACAGCATGTTGACGGCGTTGACGCGCCCGCGCATGGTGTCAGGGGTAGAGAACTGCACCAGCGATGAGCGTATGTACACACTCACCATATCTGCTGCGCCAGCAATCGCCAGCATGGCTGCAGACAGCCAGAACCAGTGCGAGAGTGAGAAAACCAGATTGGCCACGCCAAACACGGCAACTGCCGCAAACATCACCTTGCCTACACATTGATCGATGGGGCGGCTGCTCAGCCACAGGCCCATGAGCACCTCACCCACGGACATGCTGGCGCGCAGGATGCCCAGGCCTTCCGGCCCGGCATGCAGCACTTCCTTGGCATAGACGGGCAGCAGGGCAATCACACCGCCAAGCAGCACGGCAAACAGGTCCAGCGAGATGGTGCCCAGCACAATCGGGTGGCTGCGAATAAAGCGTATCCCATCGCGTGCACGCAGCCACATCGTGCCCTGCAGTGGCTGGCGCGCTGCGGCGTAGCGCACCGGCACGCGCCACAGCAGCACAACGGCCAGGGCCAGCGCCATGGCGCACACGCCATAGGTCAGTTCTCCACCGCCCAGGCCGTACAGCACGCCACCCAGCACGGGAGCCGCAATGGCTCCGGTGCGCATGATCATGCTGTTGGTAGCCAGCGCCTGCGCCAGATACGCACGGGGCACGATCTGCGGCAGCAGGCTTTGCATGGCTGGGCCGGTAAAGGCGCGGCTGCAGCCAAACAGCACCAGTACGGCATAGATGCCGCCCACACCACGCACCCCCAGTGTGCTCAGCCACAGCAGCAGTGCAGCGCAGACGCAAGCCAGTGCCCAGCTGGCGGCCAGCATGCGCTTGCGGCTCATGCGGTCGGCCAGATCACCCGCCGGTATCAGGAGCAGCAACATGGGCAGGAACTGCGCCAGCCCCACATAGGCCAGTGACAGCGGATCGCGTGTGATGTCATACACCTGCCAGGCGACGACCACGGCCTGCATCTGCTGGGCAAACAACCCTAGCAGGCGTGCGGACAGAAAAGGCAGAAAACCAGGCTGCTGCAGGGCAGCGTTACGAAACAGGGCAGGGCGGGCGGTCACGAAATCAGCACATTCTCACAAGCAGGCGCAAAAAAGCCGCTGAAACAGCGGCGTGCAATTCAGGCATCAGCCCATGGTCACGACCACGGGTGCATGGTCACTGGGTTGCTTGTTCTTGCGGGGGGCGCGGTCCACCACGCAGGCTGTGGTTCTGGCCTTCAGTGCCTCACTCACCAGAATGTGGTCAATGCGCAGGCCACGGTTTTTCTGGAAACCGAGCATGCGGTAGTCCCACCAGGAAAAGCTCTTTTCTGGCTGCTCGAACATGCGGAAGGCATCGGTCAGGCCCAGGTCCAGCAAGCTCTGGAAGTGTGCGCGCTCTTCGGGGGTGTGGTGGATGGTGCCGCGCAGGCCTTCGGGGTCGAAAGAATCACGGTCTTCGGGGGCTACGTTGAAGTCACCCACCAGCAGCAGCTGGGGATGCTGGGCCATTTCAGCCTGCACAAAGGCATGCAGAGCCGCCAGCCAGCGCAGCTTGTAGGCAAACTTTTCGGAATCAGGGGCCTGGCCGTTGACAAAGTAGCAGTTGATCAGGCGCACTTCGCCCTGTGGTGTGTCCAGTGTGGCGGCAATCACGCGTGCCTGCTCATCGTCAAAGCCGGGAATGTTGCGCACCACATCGCGAACAGGGTGACGGCTCAGAATGGCGACGCCGTTATAAGTCTTCTGACCATGGCAGACAGCCTGATAGCCAGCCGCTTCCAGTTCGGCAAAGGGAAATTTATCGTCTGTGAGCTTGAGCTCCTGCAGCCCGATGGCATCCACCGGATTGACCTGCAGCCAGTCCAGCAACTGCGGGAGGCGAACGTTCAGGGAGTTGATGTTCCAGGTGGCAAATTTCATGGGCGTGCTTCTTGATCAATAGCTGGTGCTGCCGTGCAGGCAGTGCACAGCAGCCAGGGACGAAAACGCCGATTGTCCCAGCTTTGCTACACCAGTAAAGCTGGCGGGATTCGCCCGGTAGTGCTGGTCTGTCAGTGCCAGGAGAAGTCCTGAGCGCAGCTCATACACAGAAAGGGCGTGCACATCCCATGGTGCGAGCGCACGCTGGTCGAGCAAAGGCACTACAGTCAGTGCTTTGCCCATGAGGGGCTGAGTGATGCGCTGGTTTGCCGTGCCAGCGCTTGTGCGAATTCTTTGAAATCCATGACTGATGTGACTGCTGCCGCCGTACCTGAAACCCCACCTTCACCGCCTGGTGACAGCCCCTGGCGCGTGCATGTGGCACGCGTGCTCAACCTGCTGGGTGTGATTGCGGCGCTGGTGCTGATTGTCAGCATCTCGCTGGAAGCTTTTTCCGGTCAGGTGTTTCTGGAAGGGTCGATCTATGCCCGCGTGCAGTTGTGGGTGTGCGTGTACTTTCTGGTGGACATCTTCTTGCTGATGGCGCTGGCACCCAAGAAGATGCGCTTTTTCTTCAGACACTTTCTGCTGATTCTGCTGTCTGTGCCGTACTTGAGCCTGATCGATTTTTTTGCACTGTCGTTTTCCAACGAGGCGCAGTATCTGCTCAAGTTCCTCCCCATCATGCGCGGTGGCGCGGCCCTGATCGTGCTGGTCAAGATGGTGGTGAGCAACAAGCTCACAGGTCTTTTTATTGCGTACCTGGTGAGCTTTTTCTCCGTGGTGTACTTTTTTACCCTGGTGTTTTTTGTGTTCGAAGGGGGCATCAACCCGCTGGTGAGCAGTTACTACGATGCCTTGTGGTGGGCGTCCATGACGGTGACTACGGTGGGCTCGAACATTGTCCCAGTGACCGTTCTGGGCAAGGTCGCAACGGCTGTGCTGGCTACTGTTGGCATGACGGTGTTTCCTATCTTTACCGTCTACATCACCTCACTGGTGCAGCGCATGAACCAGAGCCGTATCGAACAGGAAGGGCAGGCACAGTAAAGCCCTGTGGCACTCTGTCTTCCTTAATTTCAGTAATTACTGAAAGTTAAGTATTTTGAGATATAGTGCAGCCATCGGGTGGGGATTACCCGAGAACGCTTGTAACTGCTTGCCACCTCACTGCTGTGAGGTGGCTTTTTTTGTGCCTGATGAGTCGGCGGCAGTCTTGTGCTGTGCATGGCGCAAAGCGCAGGTTGAGCACGATAAAGGGCGTAAAAAAGCGCCCTGCAGGCAAGGCGCTTCAGGGGGGCAGATGGGCGCGATGTGTGCTGGTCGGCTGCTGCGCAGCAGCTTCACCCTGGATGCAGGGTGACAGCCACAAGCATGCTTATTTCTGTGGTGAACAGAAATCGAAGCCATAGCGTTCGCAGTATGGATCACCCAGATTCGGCAGCCAGCTGGGAGCGTTGTGGTACTTCTGGGCCACGGATTTCAGCACGGTATCCCGGTACTTTTCGAAATTGAAGTTGGTGCCATCAACAAAATAGAAATCGACACCATCCACCTGCATGGTTTGAGGCTGTATTTCATCGAAATATGCCTTGTAGAAATCATGATTTTGCTGCCTGCCCGTGTAGATGCGAATGGTCTTGCCCGCAAAATCCTTGAAGTCAATGATCTGGTCATCCTGTCTGGAGTGGAACTTGCCTTCCCCAAAAACCGGTACATATGCCTTGTGATAGAAGGCAAGGGTTGCTGCGGGGCTGTATGCGTAGGCCATGATGACGCCATCGGCGGGCAGCGAGCTTTCCAGGTTCTGGGTAATCTGGTCTGCCTTGTGCAGGAATACGGCCTTGTGCTGCAGATTGAATTTGCCCCAGAAGCTCATGGGCGCAAACAAAATGGTCAGAAAAATCAAAAAGTGGGGGATGGACAGATAAATCGTCCACTTGATGGATTTTTGCAGATGCTCGGTGTGCAGGCGGTAGGCTGCCCAGATCATGAAAAATGGCACGAAGCCAATGACCCAGTGCAGGCCAATCGATCGCTTGATGCTCAGCACCAGGAACAGCGCAAAAGGCACGCTCCACAGCGCCAGCGCGCTGTACACCAGTTTCTTGTCAGTGGCGAAAGTGTTTTTGCTCTTGAAAGCATAAAAAATCGTCCAGGGTGTAATGATGTACACCACCATGGCGATGTATCCAATGAGCGTGCCGATGGACCATTGCTTGTCCTGGTTGCGGTTAAACACATTGAACATGATGTTGCTCCAGCCGTGTGTGGCGTTGAACCACAGGTTGAAGCAGATGGCGGGCAGGGCGAAGGCCAGAATCACAAATGGGGCCCAGAGGCGCTTGCGTCGGAAAAGCAGGCAGTGAATGGCAAATGCAAATCCAAGCAGTGCAGAGAAGTACTTGGACAGGAAGGCCAGGCCCAGCAAGATACCGCACAAGGCATAAAGTACCAGCGCCTTGGAGGCAGATGCCTGTCGGTCTGCCAGCATGTACACCAGCCCGGAGCAGAACATGAACAACACCAGCGTGGTGTCTGTGGTGACCATGAAGAACAGCCAGGACCATGGCAGGCACAGATACAGCGCACCAATCAGCCAGGCATGTGCCTGGTATTTTTGATCCAGGGTTTTCTGGCACAGCAGGACAATGCCCAGGCCAATGATGCTGGTGAGCAGCACGGTGAATGCACGCAGAATCAGTGGGTGCTCACCCAGCATGCGCAGCAGGAAAATCAGCCAGCCCACCATAGGAGGGTGGTCGGAATATCCAGCAGCAGGAAATACCCCCCACTGATAAAAAAATGCCTCATCCCCCGTCATGGGCGTGAAGTAGGCAAGAAATATTTTGACCAGCAGTGTGATGCAGAATATTTTTATGAATAGATTTTTATAGGTATTGCTGTTCATATTAAATCCGATGGGTGCTTGCAATCAGTGTGACGCCAATAAGAATCAAGGCGCCACCTAGAGCGGCCTGCCAGCTCACGTTTTCATGCAGGAAAAACTTGCCGATCAGCATGGTCAGAATAAAACCCAGGCTGACCATGGGGTAGGCAACGCTCACCGGCAGCCGTGAAAGTACCCACAGCCAGATGACTGCGCTCAAGCCATAAAAGCCGATGCCTAGCCAGACATAAGAGTTCAGCAATGCCTGTAAATAGATGGATTTGAGGTCGCTGCTGTCTGCACGGCCTGCGCTCATGCCATATTTCATGGCAATCTGGGCGAGTGATGACATTGCAATGCATACCAGCGCGATGACGTAGGTAAAAAAATTCATGCTTCTCCGACCATGGCAATGCTTGCGAATATGAAAATCAGGGAAAGGCAGATCCAGCTGGGTTTGTCTTTCAGGGAAAACTGCAGGGGATCTTCACCAGTGAGCTCGTTTCTTCCGGTTTTGATCCAGATTCTCATGATCCATGCCAAAAATATCGGTGGAGTGATCCACAGAAGTTCGGGCAAATTGTAGTTAATAAAACTGGTAGGACTTTCTATGTAGAGCGCCAGTACCAGCGCACTCATGAAGCCGCTGGCAATGCCCATGCTTCTGACGGTTTCAAGGTCATCGATGGAGTAGCCTCTGCCTTGAATTTTCGCCAGACCTGCATTTTTGATGCGAGTGATTTCTGCACAGCGTTTGGCCAGTGCCAGGCTGATAAAGACAAAAATAGAAATTGCCAGCAGCCATTTGGAAATTTGAATATTCGATGCAACCCCGCCAGCAATAATGCGGATGGTGTAGAGAAAGGCCAGCACAAGAATATCCAGAATAGCGATTTTCTTGAGCTTGACGGAGTAGGAGAGTGTCAGCGCCGTATAGATCAGCAGGGTCAGAAAGAAGGCAGGCGACAGAGAGAGGGCTGTCACGGCCGCTGCTGCCAGCAAGAGAGCGGACAGTGCGCAGCCCTGCAGAACAGACATGCGGCCAGAAGCCAGGGGGCGCTTGGATTTGATCGGGTGACTGCGGTCGTTGGGAATGTCCAGCAGGTCATTGATCAGGTACGTGCCGGATGCGCACAGGCCAAAGGCCAGAAATGCCAGCAGTGCCTGGGTCCAGGCAGGTACTTCCAGGCAATGGGCCGCCAGCAGGGGAAGAAAAATCAATGCATTCTTGGTCCAGTTATTGATACGAATGGACTTCAGAAATACTTTCAATGGCTGCCTCGCTGCAACCATTTCAATGATGTTGCTGTGCTGCTGCCTGAGTTTTTTCAGCACGCTGGCTGGGGTATCCACTGCAATAGCCAGACTTGCTTTTTCCCACACAGCCAGATCGTCATGGCTGTTGCCTGCATAGGCATATTCCGTAAAACCGAGTGCAGCAGCATGCGCTGCAATCGCAGCCTGTTTGTTGGCGCCACTTAAGTTGGTGGCATCGTGCTGGTTGGTCGCGATGATGTCATCAAATATCTGCAGATACTCCGCCACGGCGCGCACGATACGAATATCTGCAGCGCTGGCCAGAATCAGCTTTCTGCCTTTTTGCTTTTCCGCACGCAGTAATTCCAGCAGATGCTGGTTATAGGGCAGTGTGCTGGCATCCAGGGAAGCGAGCTGGGCAGTCGTTGCCTTGAACGCAGATTTGCCCTGGAGCAGGCTGCGCAGTGCCTGGGGCAGTGCGAGCGGCTGGCTGCGGAGTACTTCCGTCAATGCTTCGTGCAGTGTATCTACGGGGGTCAATGTGCCATCGAGATCCACATACAGCGGCTCCAGGGCGTTGAATGTATCTTGCACAGTATTGGATGGAGAAATGGGGCGTTTCTTAAAAATATGCGACCTGATGGTCGTGGGCATCGCCCTTTTGCATGCTTGCCAGCAAGACAGGTAATGACAGAAGGTCCTGGTGGTGAGTGCCAGCGCAGATCAGTGCGGCCTCAGCAAAAGATGCACTTTTTTACAGGGTGGCAGTGTATATGCAGTGCCGTGTGCAAGCTGGCTTGCACCTGCTTTCAGGCAGAGTGTGCTGTGTTTTTCTCGGGCTGCAGAAAGCCTGTTGTGGCGTGCTGGCTGCCATCATCAAAGACCAGCGCACGTTCGGGCCAGCGCAGGGCTGCCAGCTTCATGTGGGCATGTGGCTGGTCAAAGGTACGCGCCTGCGCGCGTGCACCGACGGAGTAGTCCACGCAGAACACATTGCCCAGTTGGCCGTGCCAGGCATAGGGGCTGATGTCGCTGAACAAGCCCTCCTGCGTGCTCTGGTGCGGCAGGGTGGAGCGCCAGTAGTGGCCCATGACGACGGGCGTGGGCTCGGCGTATTGCTCCCACCAGGCCATGCGTTCGACAAAGCGCCATTTGTTGCCCGCAAAAAATGGCGCATGGGCCTGGCGTTCCAGGCCACAGGTCAGTACCTTGAGCGGGTTGACCGTGGCCTTGTTAAGTTCGTTGTCGCAGTGTGCCTGCAAGAATGGTGGGTGGCGCTCGCCATCTTCCAGGCTGTGGGGCCAGCGGTTTTTTTCCTCGGCCATGCGCTCGGCAATGCGGCGCTGCACAGCGATTTGCGCGGCCTGCGTTTCCCAGTGGTCGTAGGCGGCGCGCGCACCGCCCAGTGGCATGCTGCGGGCCTTGGCGACGTCGGGGGCATGCCATGCAGCGTGGATGACGCGCAGATCCTCGCGCTCCAGCCCCAGGGGCAGGCTGTTCAGAAAAGTTTCAATGCGTGCACGCTGCAGCGTGGTGGTGGCGCGGGCGAACTGGCGGTATTTGCGCAGATCGCTGTCCAGCCGGGCATCAAAAAACCAGCCTGCGCCGTCCTTGGCATCATGGCGCAGCAGGTTGATTTCATGGTTGCCAGCGATGGCGCGGGCATGCCCTGCTTCCACCAGGCGCTGCACCACATCGACCACGCCGGGGCTGTCCGGGCCGCGGTCTACAAAGTCGCCCACAAACACCAGGGTGCGCGACTGTGGGTGGCGGCCATCCGCGTCATAGCCCAGGTGGCGCAGCAGATCCAGCAATGCATGCAGCTCGCCGTGGATGTCTCCGACGATGTCAAGCGGGCCGGGGGGCAGGGGCTGGATCAGGCTCATGGTGGGGCGTTTTCAACAAAGGTCTGCGCAAAAGCGATCGAGCGTTCTATATTGTTGCAATGCAGCAAGCACGTCAATCCTGCCTTGTTCTTCCGGCAGCCGACCTCGGGAAATCACTAGTCAGTCAGCCGCGTGCTGTCGCTCGTAGCGCACAAAGCTGAACGGCAGCCCCTTGGCGCTGACATGGTCTTCGCGTGCGGTTTCCTGCCACTGGGCATCCAGCTCGGGGGCGTAGGCATCGCCTGCATAGTCCTGGTGAATGATGGTCATTTCCACCACATCGGCCAGAGGCAGTGCCTGTGCATAGATCTGCGCCCCGCCCATGACCCAGACGGTGTTGCCGTGCTGGGCGCCGATGCGCAGTGCCTCTTCCAGACTGCTGGCGCGCACCACGCCGTCAGCGCTCCAGTCGGTATTGCGTGTCACCACGATATTGGTGCGGCCGGGCAGAGGGCGGAAGCGCTCGGGCAGCGAATCCCAGGTTTTGCGCCCCATGATGACGGGGTTGCCGCTGGTCAGCTGCTTGAAGTGCGCCAGGTCTTCCGGCAGGTGCCAGGGCATGCTGTTGTTCAGACCAATCACGCCATTGGCTGCGCGTGCATAAATCAAATGGATAGCCATAGGGCTCAGGACAGTGTCTATTTAAAAAAGAGAGCTGCTAGCGCTGATGATTCATAGACTTTGGATAGATTTATATCTGAAATCTATGAATATCAAGCGCTAGCAGCTCCTGTTTTTGATATTTGCTCTTTTCCGAGAGGTAACTCGCTGAGCAAAAGAACCAATACGGAGTGAGACGTCAAACGGCTACGGGTGCCTTGATGGCTGGGTGGTGTTCGTAGCCCAGCACTTCAAAGTCCTCAAACTCATAGTCGAAGATGGACGCTGGTTTGCGCTTGATATGCAGTGTCGGATATGCAAAGGGCTGGCGTGACAACTGCGTCTGCACTTGCTCAAAGTGATTGTTATAGATGTGGCAATCTCCCCCGGTCCAGATGAAATCGCCTACATCCAGGTCACACTGTTGGGCCAGCATGTGCGTGAGCAGTGCGTAGCTCGCAATGTTGAAGGGTACGCCGAGGAAAATATCTGCACTGCGCTGGTACAACTGGCAGGAGAGCTTGGCTTTGCCACCAGGCTCTTGCGCAGGTGCCACATAGAACTGAAAGAAGGCGTGACAGGGCATGAGTGCCATCTGATCGAGGTCAGCCACATTCCAGGCACTGACAATGATGCGACGGCTGTCAGGATTGTTCTTGAGCTGTTGAACCACTTCGGCGATCTGGTCGATGTGGCCGCCGTCAGGCTTGGGCCAGCTGCGCCATTGGACGCCATACACAGGGCCAAGAGAGCCGTCTTCACGGGCCCATTCGTCCCAGATCGTGCATCCACGCTCTTGCAGCCACTTCACATTGCTGTCACCGCGCAGGAACCACAGCAGTTCGAGAATGATGGATTTAAGGTGAACTTTCTTGGTCGTGACCAGTGGAAAACCTTCACTTAGGTCAAAGCGCATCTGATGGCCAAACACGCTGCGTGTGCCGGTGCCGGTACGGTCACTTTTGCTCACACCATGTTCGTAGACATGGCGCATAAAGTCTTCGTACTGAGAACGGACTGGGCGGTTGGTGGAAAGTGTCATGCGGAATCTCGTAAAGCAAAACCGCCCAAGCCAATGAGCCGGGCGGCCAATGGTTCATTGTGCCATGAGCCGAAAAAAGGTCCGTGAGGCAGGATATGCGGTGTTGGCGGACAGGCGCACCGGTGTCAGGCCTCAATAATGTCAATGGAGGACGCAGTAAGACGCAATGGGGCGTCTTGCAGTCCATGCAGAGCGGATGCCTGCTTCACACTTTTTTTGGAGGCCCTTATGAAATTGCGTTTTTCTTCTTCTGCACTGCAGGTCGCAGCGGTACTGGCTGCTGCTGTGGCATTGTCGGCCTGTGATCGAGCGAGTACGGACAACACCTCGGGCGCAGCACCTGCACCGCAGGAAGAGGTGGTGACTGCTGAGAGCGTGGTGGTGGAAAATGCTCCAGCCCCTGAGGCCAGTACACCTGCCAGCACTGCCTCCACTTTGCAGGAACTGGAAAAGAGTGTGGGCACTTATCCTGGAGACAACAGCTATCTGGTCTCCGGTGTCTTGGCAGAGCGCCTGAAGGCACTGCTGGGTGAAGATACCTATAAGCTCGTGCTGCAGAACCTGGAAGTGGCCAGCCCGCTGAGCAAGGATGGTGAACGCCTGTTTATCACGGGCAACCGTGCGCATCAGGGGGGTGAAGAAATGGCAGCCATCGTGGTGGATCCTGCACAGAATGCCGTTCGCGTGTGGCTGAGCACGGAGGGCAAGAGCCAGGTGTTCCAGGACCCTGCACAGGTGGAGGTGCCATGGCCTGCTGATGTGCAGACCATGATCAGCAACTTCCAGGAATCTAAGCAGTAACAAGCGTAAGCCCTGGTCACGGGGCTCACTCTGCAAAAAACGCCGCAAGCATGCAAGCTGCGGCGTTTTTTTCTTGGTTTTTTTGGGCAGGCAGTTTCAGCGCTGCAGGATGCAGCCTGGGTTCATGATGCCCTGCGGGTCCAGTGCCTGCTTGATGGCGCGCATCATCTGCAGCGCCACGGGTGACTTGTAGTGCACCAGCTTGTCAGCTTTGAGCGCGCCTACGCCATGTTCGGCGGAGAAAGAGCCGTCAAACTGCGCCACGGCGTCATAGACCAGTGTGTTGACCATGTCTTCTTTCTCTTGCAGAAAGACTTTGCCGTCCTGCCCTTCCGGCACCTGCACGTTGTAGTGCAGATTGCCGTCGCCCAGGTGTCCAAAGTTCACGAGGCGCACGCCAGGAATGGCACGCTGCAGCAGCGCGTCCGTGTGCGCGACAAAGGCAGGGATGCGCGAGGCCTGGATGGAAATGTCGTGCTTGATGTTCAAGCCTTCCTCAGCCTGTGCCAGCGGAATGCTCTCGCGGATATGCCACAGCTCATGCGCCTGGGCCATGTTCTCGGCCACCACAGCATCGAGCACGCAGCCATCTTCCAGCGCCAGCTCCAGCAGATGCTCAAAGCGCGCTCGGGCATGGGTTTCGGATTCGCTGTCGGAGTTTTCCAGCAGCACGCAGTAGGGCGCATCGGCCATGTCGGCAAAGGGCACACGCAGCTGGGGCATGTGCTTGACGACGAGAGACAGCGCAAATTTCCCCATCACCTCAAAACCTGTCAGCCCGGCCGCCAGATGCCTGTGGGCCAGGCCCAGCAGGCGCACGGCAGCTTCCATGCTGGGCACGGCGGCAAAGGCAGTCAGCTGGGCCGCAGGTTGCGGGAAGAGCTTCATGGTGGCGGCGGTGATGATGCCCAGTGAGCCTTCGCTGCCGATAAACAGGTCGCGCAGGTCGTAGCCCGTGTTGTCCTTGCGCAGGCCGGAAAGCCCATCCCAGATTTCGCCCTGAGGGGTGACTACCTCGAGGCCCAGGCACAGCTCGCGCGTATTGCCGTAGCGCAGCACCTGGGTGCCGCCAGCGTTGGTGCCCAGATTGCCGCCAATGGTGCAGCTGCCTTCGGCTGCGAGCGAGAGCGGAAACAGAAAACCGGCCTGTGCGGCTGTTTCCTGCAGGGTCTGCAGCACCATGCCCGCTTCGACGGTGATGGTGAGGTTGTCTGCATCGAGCTGGCGCACGGCATGCATGCGCTGCAGGTTCAGCACAATCTGCTCGCCGCTGGTGTCGGGCGTAGAGCCTACAGAAAGCCCGGTATTGCCCCCCTGGGGAACGATGCTCACATGCGCGGCAGCACAGGCTTTGACCACGGCAGCCACTTCCTGTGTGCTGCCTGGGCGCACCACGGCAAGCGCCTTGCCATGCACACGCTTGCGCCAGTCCTGCTCATAGGCGCTGAGGTCACCATCGGTCAGTACATGGGCTGCGCCGACGATGTCGCGCAGTTGTGCCAGAAGTGCGGCTTGTTTCATGTCTCTTTGCTTTCTCAATGTTCTGGTGTGACTGGTGCTGCGGGCTGAGCCTTGGCGGTCTGCAGGCGGATACGCACATGCAGTACACAGGCCACAAACAGCAGCAGGCAGAAAAAGATTTCCAGCATGGCAAGGTAGTTGCCCGGTGCCCGGTCACTCCAGGCACGGACCACGCCTTCGGTGAAGTACAGCCAGATCAGCAGGCTGACCCAGCGGTAGGTATACATGCGGCGCTTGAGCAGGCCCACCAGTGGAATGCACAGCGGCAGGGCCTTGAGCACCAGCCAGGAGCCGCCGGGGCGCAGCGGTGCCAGCCACAGCTCCCATGCGACGCACAGAATGATCAGGCCCAGCAGGCTGCCTACGGCCAGCCAGCGAGAGGCAGCAACGACGGGGCTGCCGGAGAAATTGTTGCTTGCAGAATTCATTGGGGTGGCATCATACGGCCCATGTCTGAGATTTTTCACCGTGCACGCCAGCGGCTGGTTCAGCTGGGGCAAATGCTGCGCACATTTCCCTGGCGCAATACCTTGCACATCCTCAAGCAACGCTTCAGTGAAGACCAGCTGGGCCTGACAGCCAGCAGTCTTACGTTCACGACGCTGCTGGCGCTGGTGCCATTTTTCACGGTGTTGCTGGCCGTGTTTACGGCTTTCCCCAGCTTTGGGCGTCTGCAGGAAACCTTGCAGACCTGGCTGATCGACAAGCTGATCCCCGTAGAGATTGCCGAGCAGGTGATTGACTATCTGACGCAGTTTGCCAGCAAGGCCAGTCAGCTGGGTATTGTGGGGCTGGCCTTTTTGCTGCTCACCGTGGTCAGCTTGATTCTGACCATGGACAAGACCCTCAACCGCATCTGGCGCGTGCCCCGCATGCGTCCACTGGGGCAGCGGCTGCTGATCTACTGGGGCGTGCTCACGTTTGGTCCGCTGCTCATGGGGCTGAGCATTGCGACCACGTCCTATGTGCTCTCTGCCTCGCGTGGGCTGGTGGCAGTGCTGCCGGAGAGCGCACAGGTAGCCTTCAATTCACTGGAGTTCCTGTTGCTGTCCGCAGCCATGACGGCGCTATACCACTTCGTGCCCAATACCCCGGTGAAGTGGCGCTATGCCTGGGCGGGTGGTCTGTTTGTGGCGATCGGCATGGGGCTGGCCAAGACGGCGCTGGGCATGTATCTGTCCACAGTGCCCACGTACTCGGCCATTTATGGCACGTTCGCCACGCTGCCTATCTTGCTGATCTGGATCTACACCTGCTGGATCATCTTTCTGCTCGGTGCCGTCGTTGCCGCCTATTTGCCCGGTCTGCTGGCGGGTTCTGCACGTGATATGCGCCATGCGGGCTGGCAGCTGGCGCTGGCGCTGGAAGCTATTGCAGTGCTCGACCCCCTGCGCACGCAGCCTCAGCGTGGTCTGTCTGCGCGCGTACTGGCCAAGCGACTGCGCGTGAGCAAGCTGCAGCTGGAAGCAGCACTTGGCGCTTTGACGAGCCTGCGCTGGGTGGCGGCCATGCCTGCCAGTGGCACGGCTTATCTGGAAGAAGGCGAGCCCTGCTTTGTGCTGCTGGCTGACCCGGATACGACCTTGCTTGCACCGCTGATGGAGCACATGTTGCTTGCGCAGACGGAAAGTACAGCGACCTTGTGGCAGCAAAGCGGGTGGGCAGAGTGCACGCTGCGCCAGGTGCTGCCGGCTGAGGCTGGCGTGCCAGCGCCTGCAGGTCTGGGCTTGCCAAGGTAAAATGTTGGTGTTTTATGGCGCAAACCCTTGATGGATAAGCGCTAAATGCTTCTTTATTGGAAGCAAAAGGCCTTGGTAAGTGTTCGCTAGCATAGATGTCATGCTGCAGTACTACCAAGGCCTTTTACCTTGGTGTGTCAGAACAGAAGTATGCGTATGGCATGCAGCATCTGGCATGGATCTCTGGATGAGAAGCAGCAGACCTGCGCAGGTCCGGCCTGCTGGCCAATTCCCTGTCAACCTACACGTACGCTTGGAGCACGGCCTTAGGCTGTGCTCTGGTGCATTTATTTTTATCTCGTATGAGCGTAACTGTCTCTCCACCATGGCAACAAGCCAGCCTGGCCCATATGTTGCAGGCACGTGTTGCTGCCAGCCCGGCACTGCCAGCCTATCGTGAATCTGTGGGCAAAGACCTGCCCTGGAAGCAGCTGAGCTGGGGCGAAGTGGGAGCAGCCGTGATGCAGTACCGCTGTGCCTTGCAGCGCAGCGGCATTGTGCATGCAGACCGTGTGGGCATCTGGCTGCCCAACAGCATATATGCCATGTGCATGGACCAGGCGGCCCTGCAGATTGGAGCGATTGCGGTGCCCGTGCACAGCACCGATAACCCCGCCAGCATTGCCTACATTTTTGACAATGCAGAAATCAGCCTGCTGGTGCTGTCCAGCCTGAGCCAGTGGGAGCGCGTGCGTGGCACCGAATACGCCATGGCCAGCCTGCGTACGGTGGTGGTCATTGATTTGCCAGAAGATGTACCTGCCCAGCCGGGCGAACCCCGCGTGCTCAGCCTGGCGCAGTGGCTGCAGGAAGGCGAAGCGCTGGCAGATGCACCTGCCCCCGCCCTGCCGCAACGAGAAGATGTGGCGGCCATCGTCTACACCTCGGGCACCACGGGCAAGCCCAAGGGCGTGATGCTCACGCACGGCAACGTGCTGGCAGACGTGACGGATTTTGTCGATCGTCTAGGTCCCAATGAAGACGACCGCTTTCTGTCATTCCTGCCGCTGTCGCACACCTTTGAACGCACCTGCGGCTACTACCTGAGCATTGCCTGCGGCGCCTGCACCTCGTATGCGCGCTCGGCAGCACTGTTGATGCAGGACATGCAGACTGAAAAGCCCACCATCCTCGTGTGTGTGCCGCGCATCTACGAACGCGCCCATGCCAAGGTGCTGGAAAAAGTGCTGGCAGGCCCTGAGGATGAGCGCGAAGCCTTCTTTCGCTGCGTGGGGTGGGGCTGGGCCAACTTCTGTGCACGCCAGGGCATTACGGATTTGCACAAGCACGACGCCAGCCTGATTGGCACGCCAGCGCCTGCGGCCTACCCTGCGCTGTCGGAGCAGATTGCCAACCTGTTTGGTGGCTGTGTGCGCATGGCGATTACCGGTGGCGCAGCCATTCCACACAGCACAGCCAAGGTGTTCCTGGCGCTGGGTGTGACCTTGCTGCAAGGCTATGGCATGACGGAAACCACGCCTGTGATTTCCGTGGTCACGCCGGACAGCAATGACCCCGCCACCGTGGGTGAACCACTGCCCTGCGTGCAGGTACGCATTGGTGAGCAGCGCGAGCTGCAGGTGCGTGGCCCCACGGTGATGAAGGGCTACTGGAAGCGCCCTGAAGACACGGCCGCTGCTTTTACCGAAGACGGCTGGCTGCGTACGGGCGACCAGGCCGAGCTGGTGCGTGGTCGTATCCGCCTGATGGGGCGCCTGAAGGAAATCATCGTGACATCCACGGGTGAAAAGCTCTCGCCCGCCGATCTGGAACTGGCCCTGCTGGCTGATCCGCTGATCGACCAGATCATGGTGCTGGGCGATCACCGCCCTTATGTCAGCGCGATTGCTGTGCTCAATGCCGAGAACTGGGCCGTGTTTGCGGCCGAGCAGGGCTGGGATGGGCAGAGCCTGGAAACCCTGCGCCAGCCTGCAGTGGTTCAGACCGTGCTCAAGCGTCTGCAGGCCTTGAGTGCCGATTTCCCCAGCTACGCACAGCCCCGCGCTTTGTTGCTGAGCATGGAGCCCTGGAGCGTGGAAAACCAGCTGCTCACGCCTACGCTCAAGGTCAAGCGCAAGCAGGTCATGGAGCGTTACGCGGAAGATATTGAAGGGCTGTACGGCAAGCGCCGCGTGGCTTAAATCAGCCCGCTGCATGCTCCAAAACGAAAGCCCCGGTTGCTGCTGCAGCCGGGGCTTTTTGACATCCACCTAGACTTGGTGCGATGCAGTTGCTGCCTGTATCGGCAGGGCTGCGAAAAACTTCAGCCCGTAACTCAGGCCCTGACAGGCTGTGTCAGAAAATCGCGCAGCGCAAACAGCGTTTCGTCGGGTGCCTCTGTCATCTGGTTGTGGCCCATGGGCAGCATCACCGTTTGCACCTGCTTGCCTGCCGCCTTGGCGGCATTGATCAGTCCTTGTGCGGCTTTGGGCGGTGTCATCTGGTCCTGCTGGCCCAGCGCAAACAGAACAGGGCACTGCACGGCGGCAATGGCTTGCTCGCCGTTGGCGTAGCTGTCGCAGGCCTTGAAGCCCGTGTAGAGCAGATTGGTGTTGTGGTTGCTCGCCAGCACACGGCGGCCCAGCGCCATGCCCGCGCCATGGACCCAGCTGCCCGCACCGCTGGGCGGCGAGAGCGTGGCGCGCGAGAAGGTCTGAATCATGGCAATCGCTTTTTCCGGCGTGTGCTGTGCGCTTTCGAGCAGGGCAGCAGAGACTTTCATGGGGTATGCCGTGCCGACCAGGGCCAGATGGCTCACGCGTGGGCCAAGCTGCGCCGCAGCTTCCAGCGCAATCAGGCTGCCCCAGCTGTGGCCAACCAAGGCCGCCTGCTGCAGGCCAGCGGCATCCATGAGCTGGGCGATGGTGTGTGCTGCGGCTTCCACGCTGTCAGGGGCAGCGCCGTTGCTGCGGCAGTGGCCGGGCAGATCTATGGCCAGCACATTCCAGCCGTGGTGGGCCAGATAGCGGCTTTGCAGCGCCCAGACGCTGTGGTCGCAGAGCACGCCGTGAATCAGGATGGCGGTGGGCTTGGTGGCATCAAAAGGCCTGCCGCCGGTGTAGGCGTAAAGCTGTGAGTCATTGACTTTAAAAAACATAGCTGTCTCCGCAATATAGATAAGCGCTAGTGGCTATTTTTGTTATGAATTTCAGGCGGCTTTCTCTGCCGCCTTCAGCGCACGCTTGAGGTCGTCGATCAGGTCGTCCGCATCTTCCAGGCCAATGGACAGGCGAATCGTGCCCTGACCGATGCCAGCCTGTGCCAGCGCTTCATCGCTCATGCGAGAGTGTGTGGTGCTGGCCGGGTGGATCACCAGGCTGCGGCAGTCGCCCACGTTGGCCAGATGGCTGAAGACTTTGAGCGTCTCGATGAACTTCTTGCCTTGGTTGCGGTTGCCTGCAATATCAAAGCTGAACACCGAGCCCGCGCCGCGCGGCAGCAGTTTTTGCGCCAGGCGGTGCGAAGGGTGGGATTCCAGCATGGGGTGGCCCACACGGGCGACCATGGGGTGGGTGGCCAGGAACTGCACCACTTTTTCGGTGCTCTTCATGTGCCGCTCCATGCGCAGCGGCAGGGTCTCAATGCCCTGCAGGATCAGCCAAGCACTGTGCGGGCTCATGCAGGCGCCAAAGTCGCGCAGCCCCTCACGGCGTGCGCGCAGCAAAAAGGCGCCCACCGTGCTCTCTTCGCTGAACACCATGTGGTGAAAGCCGTCGTAGGGCTCGGTCAGTTCGGGGAATTTGCCCGAGGCTTCCCAGTCAAAGCTGCCGCCATCCACCACGATGCCGCCTATCACCGTGCCGTGGCCGCAGAGGAACTTGGTGGCTGAGTGGTAGACCAGATCCGCCCCATGCTCAAAGGGTTTGATGAGCCACGGCGATGTCAGCGTGGAATCCACCAGCAGCGGCACACCCGCTTCGTGCGCGATGTGCGAGACGGTGGGAATGTCCAGCACGTCCAGCGCCGGGTTGCCCACGGTTTCGCCAAAAAACAGTTTGGTGTTAGGGCGGATGGCGGCCTTCCAGCCGTCAATGTCTCCGGGTTTGACGAAGGTGGTTTCAATCCCAAAGCGGCGCAGCGTGTAGTGCAGCAGGTTCTGGCTGCCGCCATACAGTGCTGTGCTCGCCACGATATGGCTGCCCGCACCCATGAGCGTGGCAATGGACAGGTGCAGGGCGGCCTGGCCGCTGGCTACGGCAATTGCGCCAATGCCGCCTTCCAGCGCTGCTACGCGCTGCTCCAGCACGACATTGGTCGGGTTGCTGATGCGGCTGTAGACGTGGCCCGGTCTCTCCAGGTTGAACAGGCTGGCCGCGTGGTCGCTGGATTCAAAGACAAAGGACGTGGTCAGATGAATTGGCACCGCGCGTGCACCCGTGGCCGGGTCGGGCTGCGCGCCTGCATGCAGGCTCAGGGTGTCAAAGCCAGGGTCGCTATAGCCGGGCATTGCAATGTCTCCATAGATCTATATAGGTATGAGTGGATGCAATGCTGGCACAGAAGCTGTGGGCGGTCAGCGCCTTGGTGACGCAGGATACCGTCTGCTACAAAGCAAAGAGCGCCTCAGGCTGCTTGGATATGGAATTGAACGCAAAAATATTGTGAAAACAAGGTTTCATCAGCGCAAAGCGCTATTTTTTTGAATGCTGCGGGGCAAGATGCAAGCCTTGTGGCTTTGCGTTGTTGAGGCACCGTCGATGTGGGCTATATTTGTTCACATGGACAAAGACTTGGTTTTGGAGATCTACCAATGAAAGTGAGCGACATTCTCCACTTCAAAGGCAATAGCCTGTATGTGGCGCAGGCAGATGATGCCTTGGCAGATGCCGTGGCCGTGATGGCTGAAAAAGACGTGGGCTCACTGGTGGTCATGGAGCACGGTGATGTCGTAGGCGTGCTGACTTTCCGCGAGGTCATTCAGGCCATTGCCAAAAACGGCGGTAGCCTGGGCACCACCCGTGTGCGTTCGGTGATGGACGATGCGCCGCTGACCTGCACAGCGGAAACCGAGCTGGATGAAGTGCGCCGCATGATTCTGGACCACCATGCGCGCTACATGCCCGTGATGGACAAGCGCCAGTTGATCGGTGTGGTGAGCCTGTATGACGTGGCCAAGGCCGTGGTGGAAAGCCAGAACTTTGAGAACAAATTGCTCAAGGCCTATATCCGCGACTGGCCTGAACAGGAAAAAAACGCCTCCTGATCTACGACCGGCCTGCAAGCCTCAGACAGAGTTTGCAGGCCATTTTTTCGTGTATGCACAGCCGATTGCGTACGCTTTTTGGTGCTGTTGAGCCACAAAATTCCTGTTTTTTGCTGCTTTATTGATTAAATCAATCACTTTATTGGAAAAATCAAACAGAAAAGCTTGAATGGCGCTATAAGTGGGCGTAGCACTCGTAAATCATGGTTTTCACCTAGATTTCTGACGTCTGCTGTGGTCGATGAAGCGTCTCAAATAAGAAAAAATCATATTAAATTTGCTTTAAAGTGTTGACTGGTAATTTGGGCGAAACATAGAATCCGCCCACTTCGAACCACAACACGGTTCGTCTTCGCATTTGCTCAGTCCGTTCGTTGACGGATGCTCATGCCCCCAAGGCGCTGGGGTGTTGCATGAGATGACAGTAGCTATCGAACCCAGGCTGGTTTGCCAGTGCGCCCTCTGCGGCCTATATCCAGCCTCGAGAAAGGAAACGCCATGTCCAAGTCAGGAAACTGGGCGGCTTCTGTACGCACGATAGCGTCAGACATCGCCGAGGGTTTTCTTGAAATTACCCACAACAGCTTTGCCCTCATCGGTCTGGTTGTTGCATTTGCTGCTATCGCATTGTTTGCGCAACCTGAGTTGCGTCAGCAAGGCGAGGCACAGCTGCGCACCTGGCTGCAGGAGCGGCATGTTGCTGTGGTCGGGGTCACACCCGAGCCCAGCGCGATTGAGCGCGCAACGGCTGTGAACCCCAAGGAATTGCCGAAAGACCAGGCCGCTGTTGCGTACTGGATCAGCAAAAAGTACCGCGTGGCACCTGAGCCCATTGGTGCGCTGGTGGAAGAGGCTTACCAGATTGGTGAGCAGTACAAGATCGACCCCACACTGCTGCTGGCCGTGATGGCGATCGAGTCGCGCTTTAACCCGTTTGCCCAAAGCTCTGTCGGTGCGCAGGGACTAATGCAGGTGATGACGCGTGTGCACACCGAGAAATACGACAACTTTGGCGGCAACCATGCCGCGTTTGACCCCATCAGCAATCTGCGTGTGGGGGCGTCGATTTTGCGTGAGTACATGCAGATCACCGGCTCGGTGGAAGGTGCACTCAAGTACTACGTCGGTGCTGCCAACCATGGCAATGACGGTGGCTATGTTGCCAAAGTGCTGGCTGAGCACAGCCGCATGCGTCAGGTAGCGGGTCGTTCCACGCCTGAAACCACCGTGCGCCCAGGCCTGGTGGCCAAGCGCCAGATCACCCCGATCAAGATGGAAGAGGGCGAAGCTGCTGCTGAACAAAAGGCCGCAGAGACCGAAGGCCCCGCTTCCGTGGCGGTGAACCGTACCCAGGATGAAGCATCTCAGGTGGTGGCAAGCTCCAACCTCTGATTGCCCATAGACCCCTGCTGCGCCCCAATGCACAGGCACGCGTAGAGCCCAGAGCTTCTGCAGTGCTTGTGCATTGTTGTTTCTAGGGTATGGCGGCTGGGCTACACTTACAGGGTACGCAACTGGCGATAGGTGCAGCAGTTTTTCCACTGCCTTGCACTGACGTGGAATCGCTGCAGGGCCTGTCAGCCCTGCCAACCACCGGGGAGCGTACCGCCCAGTCTGTTCGGGCGTTTCAGCCGTTCGCCTGGGCAGCCCTTTTCCAAGGGAATACAAGTTCACAGGACTGCCAAACTCATGTTCCAACGCACCAATACCGTCGAGATCGTCGACCCAGAAGTCTTTGCTGCCATCCAGGCTGAAAACCAGCGCCAGCAAGACCACATCGAACTGATCGCGAGCGAGAACTACTGCTCGCCCGCCGTGATGGAAGCCCAGGGCTCCCAGCTGACCAACAAGTACGCCGAAGGCTACCCAGGCAAGCGCTACTACGGTGGTTGCGAGCACGTGGACGTGGTGGAGCAGCTGGCCATTGACCGCATCAAGGCCATCTTTGGTGCCGAAGCTGCCAACGTGCAGCCCAACTCCGGCTCTCAGGCTAACCAGGCTGTGCTGATGGCCTTTGCCAAGCCCGGCGACACCATTCTGGGCATGAGCCTGGCCGAAGGCGGTCACCTGACCCACGGCATGGCGCTGAACATGTCCGGCAAGTGGTTCAATGCCGTGGCCTACGGTCTGAACGACAAGGAAGAGATCGACTACGAACAGCTGGAAAAGCTGGCGCGTGAGCACAAGCCCCGCATCATCGTGGCTGGCGCTTCTGCCTACGCCCTGCGTATCGACTTTGAACGCTTCGCCAAGATCGCCAAGGAAGTCGGCGCCATCCTGTGGGTGGACATGGCCCACTACGCAGGTCTGATCGCTGCTGGCGTCTACCCCAACCCCGTGCCTCATGCTGACGTGGTCACTACCACCACCCACAAGAGCCTGCGCGGCCCCCGTGGCGGCGTGATTCTGATGAAGGCTGAGCACGAAAAGGCCATCAACAGCGCCATCTTCCCCGGCCTGCAGGGCGGCCCTCTGATGCACGTGATCGCTGGTAAGGCTGTGGCTTTCAAGGAAGCACAGTCGCCTGAATTCAAGGCTTACCAGGAACAAGTCGTGAAGAACGCCAAGGTCATGGCTGATACCCTGACCGAGCGCGGTCTGCGTATCGTGTCTGGCCGTACCGAAAGCCATGTGATGCTGGTGGACCTGCGTTCCAAGGGTATTACTGGCAAGGCTGCTGAAGCGGCTCTGGGCCAGGCGCACATCACCATCAACAAGAACGCCATCCCCAACGACCCCGAGAAGCCCTTCGTGACCAGCGGTATCCGCGTGGGTACACCTGCCATGACCACCCGTGGCTTCAAGGAAGAAGAAGCGCGCATCACTGCCAACCTGGTGGCTGACGTGCTGGAAAACCCCAGCGACGAAGCCACATTGGCACGCGTACGCGCTGAAGTGGCCAAGCTGACAGCCCGCTTCCCCGTCTACAAGTAATCCGCAGCCCTATGAAGTGCCCCTTTTGCAACCATATGGATACCCAGGTCGTGGAAACGCGCATGGGTGAAGAGGGGGCCTTCATTCGCCGCAGGCGCCAGTGTCTGAGCTGTGCCAAGCGCTTTACCACCTACGAACGCCCCGATGTGAGCTTTCCGACCGTGGTCAAGAAAGATGGCCGCCGTACGGAGTTCAGCCACGACAAGCTGCAGGCCTCGTTTGTGCTGGCGCTGCGCAAGCGTCCAGTCGCTTCGGTCGAAGTCGATGCAGCGATTGACCATGTGGAAGAGAAGCTGCTGAACGCCGGTGTGCGCGAGGTAGCGTCCAGCCACATTGGCGAGCTGGTCATGCATGAGCTGCGCAAGCTCGATAAGGTGGCCTATATCCGCTTTGCCAGCGTCTACCGCAGCTTTGAGGATATTGACGACTTCAAGCACCTCGTGGATGAAGTGCGTACATAAAGACACGTCATGCAGAAAAGACAAAGGCCGCTGATGCGGCCTTTGTTATTGCTGAGGGCTTTTAAAACTATAGCTGCCAGCGCTGGTTATTCATAGATTTCAGATGCTTTTATATCTGAAATCAAGTGTTGATCAGCGCTGGCAGCTCTTTTTTAAGAAGCAGATGCCGGAATGGGGCCGGGCTCCTGGTGCACATCGCCACACTGTGCGCGGTGGCGCAGCGCATGGTCCATGACCACGAGTGCCAGCAGCGCCTCGGCAATCGGCGCAGCGCGAATGCCTACACAGGGGTCGTGGCGGCCCTTGGTGATGACTTCGGTGCTGTTGCCATGCACATCAATGGATTCGCGGGGGCTCAGGATGGAGCTGGTGGGCTTGATGGCAATCGAGACTTCCAGATCCTGCCCGGTGCTGATGCCGCCCAGAATGCCGCCAGCATGGTTGGTGCGAAAGCCTTCGGGGCTCATGGAGTCACCATGCACCGTGCCGCGCTGGGCCACGCTGGCAAAGCCCGCACCAATCTCCACGCCCTTGACGGCGTTCAGGCCCATCATGGCGTAGGCGATGTCGGCATCGAGCTTGTCATACAAGGGCTGGCCCAGGCCCACGGGCATGCCCGTGGCCTGCACGCGAATGCGTGCGCCGCAGCTGTCGCCGGACTTGCGCAGTGCGTCCATGTAGGCTTCCAGCGCTTCTACATCCGCTGCTGGGGCAAAAAACGGGTTGTGGGGCACATGCTCCCAGCTCTCAAACGCAATAGGAAGTTCGCCAAGCTGTGTCATGCAGGCGCGGAACTCCGTGCCGAACTTTTGCTTGAGCCACTTCTTGGCCACTGCGCCGGCTGCTACGGTGGGTGCAGTCAGGCGCGCGGAAGAGCGGCCACCACCACGGGGGTCGCGCACGCCGTATTTGTGCCAGTAAGCGTAATCCGCATGACCGGGGCGAAAGCTTTGCGCGATATTTGCATAGTCCTTGCTACGCTGATCGGTGTTGCGAATCAGCAGTGCAATCGGTGTGCCTGTGGTGACGCCTTCGTACACGCCGGACAGGATTTCGACCTGATCAGCTTCCTGACGCTGGGTCACGTGTCGACTGGTGCCGGGGCGGCGGCGATCCAGATCGGTCTGGATGTCTGCCTCTGCCAGCGGCAATCCAGGGGGACAGCCGTCGATAACACAGCCAATGGCTGGTCCGTGCGATTCACCAAAATTGGTGACCGTAAAAAGGGTTCCGAAAGTATTGCCGCTCATGGACAATGATTATGCCTGCGAGAATCACGGCTTCCATGGAGGGACGCTGACGGTCAATTCTTGACTTTTATTTCTTGGAACTGTTTGATGACACATAGGATGCCAGCCCCAGACCTTGAGGTCTGGTTACAAGCGCTGCAAAGCAGCGACAGTGCTTGGCTCATCACGGATGATCATTTCAATACCGTTGCCATCAACGATGGTTTCACGCGTCTGACGGGCTATACGCTGGCTGATATGCCGGGTCACAGGCCGCTGCAAAAGCTCATGGTATCCGGCCCCGAGCTGGATACACACATCCTGGAGCAGCTGCAGTGTCATGGAGCTTTTAACGGTGAGTTGCTGCTGAAGCACCGTGATGGGACTGTTCTGTGGGTGGCGGCTATGGTGAACAACCTGAACCGGCAGCCGGTGCATGCCAATGAGGCATGTGCGCAGGTCATCGTGCTCACGGACATTGGATTTACCAAGCGCTTTGAAGCCCTGCAAAGGGAGGTGCTGGAAGACATCGTGCATGAAAAGCCTCTGGCGCTGCTCATGCGCAATATGTGCTGCTCGCTGGAGGAAATCTTGCCAGACGTGCATGTCAGCATCCTGTCTGTACAGGATGGTGCCTTGCATTCGCTGGCGGCGCCGAGCTTGCCAGAGGGCGTCACCTGCTTGATCGACGGTCTGCGCATCGGCCCAGATGTAGGCTCCTGCGGCAAGGCCGCATATCTGGGCAGCGAAGTGGTCAGTCAGGACTTGTCCAGCGACCCCAACTGGCGCTTGTACGCCGCACCGTTTCTGGCAGCAGGGCTGCGTGCCTGCTGGTCTTGCCCCGTCAAGAACCATGACAACCAAGTAATTGGCACGTTTGCGCTGTACTTTGATACGCCACGTGTGCCCAATGCATTGCACCAGCAGCTGGTTAAGGCCTTTTTGCACCTGACGGCCATCGCCATGGAGCGCGATGCCAGCAAGCAGCGTATCCGGCAGCTGGCCTATTACGACTCGCTCACACGTTTGCCGAATCGCACCATGTTCAATGAATGTGCGCAGCAGGCATTGCACACGACACGCGGCCAGCAAGGCCTGCTCTTTTATCTGGATCTGGATCGCTTCAAATACTGGAATGACAGCATGGGTCATGGTGCGGGCGATGCCTTGCTGTGTGAGGTTGCACACCGGCTGACGCAGTGCACCAGGGCGGAGGACATCATCGGCCGCCTGTCCAGCGATGAGTTCGTGGTCTTCATGCCCTGTTGCACAGAGGCGCAGATTCCCGAGCTGGCAAGGCATCTGCTCGACGCCATTGCACAGCCTTTCAGCATCAACGGCGTCATGACCCTGCCCAATGCCTGCATTGGCGTGTGCGCATATCCCGAAGACGGCACTGATATTGAAACCCTGCTGCGCCATGCAGACCAGGCCATGTATGCCGCCAAAAGCCAGGGGAGTCAGTTGTGGGAGCGCTATCGCCCTGAGTTGGGGCAGATCAGCCAGGAGCGCGCAGACATGGAGCGGGAGCTGCACCTTGCACTGGCCAATGGTGACTTGCAGCTGCACTTTCAGCCCCAGGTGCGCCATCCGGAGACGCCTGTGCTGTATGGGCTGGAGTCCTTGTCGCGCTGGCACTATCCAGAGTGGGGCTGGGTGTCACCCGCGCGCTTTATTGCCGTGGCAGAAGACAGTGGCCTGATTCATGCGCTCACCGCATGGCTGCTGGATGCAGCCTGCTCGCAGCTGGCGCAGTGGCGCAAGCAAGGGCTGCCTATACCGCATGTAGCGGTTAACCTGTCTACCAACAACTTTCATGCGCAGGGTTTTGCGCAGCAGGTGCAGTTCACCCTGCACAAGTACGGGCTACAGAGCAGTGATTTGGTACTGGAGATCACGGAAAGCGTCATGCTGGACAACAGCCCCGTGACGCTGGAAAACCTCAAGGCCTTGCATGCGATGGGGCTTCGTCTGTCCATGGATGACTTTGGCACGGGCTACTCCAGCCTGAGCTATTTGCATCGACTGCCCATTTCCGAGCTCAAGCTCGACAAAAGCTTTGTGCAGGATGTGGTGAGCAGCTCTGCTGCCAGTGCGCTCACACGCTCCGTGCTCAATATTGCCACCAGTCTCAATATGACCGTGGTCGCAGAAGGCGTGGAAACCGAGGAGCAGGCCAGCTGGCTGGCAGAGCAGGGTTGTCGGGTTCTGCAGGGGTATTTGTTTGCCAAGCCCATGGCTGCTGAGGCTGTTCCGGTGTGGCTGGACAGCGTGGCACTGAAACAAAGCGCCTGAATCTACCGTGTATGCAGGCATGAAGTGTGCTCAACCCTGCCATGCTGTGACACATTTGTACCCAGTGATGCTTTGGATCTGTTCAATTAGCAGCGAAAATACCTGTATGCGTGTGAGTGTGCTGCTTCAGCCTGCTCGCACATGACACCAAGCCCTTCATGCTTTGCGGGATGAAGGGCTGTTTCCTATTTCATGATCTCTAATTTATTTGCAGCAAAATGTCCGACGCACCTGAAATGAATGCCTCCCCAGCCAAGCACACAGAGGTTCATCCGCTGGATGCACTGACTGGTGGTGCGTTCTCGGCCGCTACATCCGGCGAGCGCGCTGCCTGCATCCGTGAGTGGCTGGCTTCCCAGCCATCCAGTGAGCAATTGCAAGAGGTGTTCAAAGAACTGAGCGTGCGCGACAAAAGCGTGGCACGTCTGGTGCGCGAACGCATGGATGACATTCGCCGTGCCAAAGAGCAGGAAGTCATCGCTGTGGAATGGGCTGAGAAAGCCCGTGCTTTGCTCGCCGGTGCAACCCTGAATGTCGCGGAAGCCGTGGCGTGGCAGCGCGATGCAGCCAAGGCTGGCGCTCCGCTGTCCCGCGAGCCACTGTCTGCTCTGAAGCAGGAGCTGGCCGAGCGCATCAAGACGATTGAAGACCTGCAGCACCGTGTGCAGGTGCAGCGTGAAGCGGCTGTCTTGCTGGCTCAGCGCATTGAAGTGCTGTCCACCAAGTCGTGGAAGGCCGCAGAAGCAGCGCAGGAAGGTCTGGTCAATGATGTCGCGCACTGGCAGGCACAAGCCGAGGTGCTCACCAATGATGCCAGCTGGAGCAGTGTCAATGACCGTTTCCCTCCGCTGCTGGAGGCATCGCGTGCGCAATTGCTGGTGGTCTGGGAAGCATTCCAGTCGGCCCTGGCTGTGACGCAGGCCGCTGCAGCTGACGAAAACGCTGAGCTGCCTCCCGTACCCGTGTGGGCTGATGAAATCCGTGTGGCGCGTGGTCTGCCTTCTCAGCTGGCGGCAGCCGTCCCCAGCAAGCCCGCAGCAGCGGCCAAGCCAGCCAAGCAGGACATGGCACAGAAGCAGCAGGCAGCAGTTCAGGCTGTGCTGCCAGCACTCAAGGCACTGGCTGAAGCCTCTGCAGAACAAAAGGCTGAGGCTATTGCAGCCCTGCGTGCAGTGTTGAAGCAACATGGCCGCTGGCTGGATCAGGCGGTTGCCCAGCAGGTGCATGAACAGCTGCTTGCTGCTGGTGATGCACAGGGCTGGCAACCCCAGCAAGTAGACCGTCTGCGTGAAGAGCTGATTGCCAAGGCAGAAGCTTTGAGCGCACGCCCTGAAGGACAGGCACTGGGTGGCCGCAAGCTGCAGGAATCCCTGCGCCAGCTGCGTGAGCAGTGGAAGCAGGCAGACCAGGGTGCTATTCCTAACCATGCGCTGTGGAAAAAGTTTGATGAGGCTTGCAATACTGCCTACAAGCAAGTGGAAGCATGGCTGGAGCGCGTGCGTACAGAATCCACGCAGCACAAGGCAGCACGCCTGGCGTTGATTGATGAAATCAAGGCATGGGCCCAGCAGCAACAGAGCAGCCAGGACTGGAAGGGCATGGCGCGCGCCTTGCGCCAGTTTGCTGAACGCTGGCGCGAAAGCGGCCATGTGGGCGAGAAGGTGTTTGCAGAGCTGCAGACTGCTTTCAAGCAGGCTATGACGGCTGCGGAAGCGCCGCTCAAGGCTGCGCAAAAGGCAAGTGTCGAGCGCCGCAATGCCATGATTGCCGAAGCCCAGGAGCTGGCGCAGGCAGCTGCACTGCGTATTGATGCCATCAAGGCACTGCAGCAGCGCTGGCAGGCGGAAGCACAGGCGGTGCCGCTGGATCGCAAGTTCGAGCAAAAGCTGTGGGACACCTTCCGCAAGCCGCTGGACGAAGCCTTTAGCCGCAAGAGCGTAGAGCGCGGTGTGCGTGTGCCTGCTGCAGAAAATCTGTCTGCACACGACCGTGCTGTGCTGGAGGCTGCCAAGGCTTTGCAGGCAGCCAATGCCGGCGGTGATGTGCAGCAAATCCGTGCGGCCATGGCAGCGCTGGAAGATGCTGTGCGCAATCCTGCTGCAGAGGCAGCGCCTGTGGCAGCAGAGCCAGAAGCTGCGCCTGTGGTGGAGGCCAATGCTGCATCCAAGGCGGTGGTGGCTGTGCGTGGTGATGATCGCCCTGGTGCCAAGAAAGAAGCAGCACCAGCTGTGGCGGCCAAGCCTGCTGCTCGCAAGGATGTGCGTCCTGCACGTGCCGAGCGTGCGCCTCGTCTGGGTGATGCTGCATTCCGTGCACAGCGCGATGCCATGGAGGCTGCGCAGTATGCGCTGCGCAAGCTGGCGGCGCAGGCGCACGGCGAAGCCCTGAGCAAGCTGATGGATGCCTGGAGCAAGCGTGATGCAGCCCTGCTGCCTGCTGCGCAGGAGCTGGGTGCCAAGATGAACGCGCAGGCTCGCAAGGCCTGGGAGCAGGCGCTGGGTACACCAGCTACAGGTGATGCTGCCGAGGCGCTGCTGCGTCTGGAGATTGCAGCGGATGTATCTACGCCTGCAGAGCATCTGTCTGCGCGTCGCATGCTGCAACTGCAGCTGCTCACGCGTCGCAACGCACCAGCACCCGAGCAGACCTGGACACAGGACGTGGCAGCCGTTCTGGCAACGGCATACGCTGATGCAGTTGCGCGTCGCCTGCAGAATGTGCTGAAGGTGCTGCTGCGCAAATAAGGCGCTGCCGCTGCACCTCCTCTGAAACCACCTGTGCTTTGTGCACAGGTGGTTTTTTTATGGTCTGGATGTTGTGAAGGAGGGGTAAAACAAAAAAGGTCACTGCAATTGCTTGCAATGACCTTTGCTTGTCTGGTGCCCAAGAGAGGACTCGAACCTCCACGGAGTTACCCGCTAGTACCTGAAACTAGTGCGTCTACCAATTCCGCCACCTGGGCAAATAAGAGCTGATTTTTATAAGAAGTGTGGTAGCACTTCACAACCCATATCTGTTGGCATGACAAATGCCGCAAATTTTGGTGCCCAGGAGAGGACTCGAACCTCCACGGAGTTACCCGCTAGTACCTGAAACTAGTGCGTCTACCAATTCCGCCACCTGGGCAAATAAGAGCTGATTTTTATAAGAAGTGTGGTAGCACTTCACAACCCATATCTGTTGGCATGACAAATGCCGCAAATTTTGGTGCCCAGGAGAGGACTCGAACCTCCACGGAGTTACCCGCTAGTACCTGAAACTAGTGCGTCTACCAATTCCGCCACCTGGGCAAAAGACAAGTTGTTTTTTTAGTAAGTGAGGTAGCACTTAACAACCTGCTTTTGTTGATGCCTGCTGAACAAGCAAGCATCGCAAATTTTGGTGCCCAGG
>ERZ1034913.319-NODE-319-length-41862-cov-7.210084_pt1 | contig 41862 bp, 33 predicted proteins | sample MGYA00520697_ERZ1034913 | MGnify/ENA primary metagenome ERZ1034913 (study PRJEB33766, sample SAMN09781786) | gut metagenome | biome: gut microbiome | host: Homo sapiens | place: Madagascar | study: EMG produced TPA metagenomics assembly of the PRJNA485056 data set...
CTGGAAAGGCTCGTCTGTTATTGAAACAGCAAAAAGCATGCGTTGTAAAGCGCACGCCGTTCACTATCAAGCTCCTGTACGGAAGTGCGGGATACAAGCAACCTATCACTTTAGGCGTTGACGCAGGCAGCAAGCATGTTGGTTTGTCTGCATCTACTGAGAAGCGCGAACTCTACCGTGAGGAATTTACTCCTCGCAGCGATGTAGCAGAATTGCTTTCTACGCGCAAACAAAACCGCCGTTCGAGACGCAACAGTAAGACCCGTTACCGCGCACCGAGATTTGATAATCGCGTCCATAGCAAACATAAAGGCTGGCTGGCACCTTCGGTTGAGGTAAAAATTCAAGAGCATATTACCGTCATCAAGCATATCTGCAAAATTTTGCCTATCACTCTTGTAAGAGTAGAAACAGCAGAGTTTGACACGCAGCGCTTGAAGGCAATGCTTGCTGGAAAGCCTCTTCCTGTAGGAACAGACTATCAGCTTGGCGAGATGTACGACGAATACAATGTCCGTCAGTATGTCTTAAAGCGTGACCACTACACTTGCCAGTGTTGTGGAGCACATGCCACTACGAAGAAAACAGTCAAGCTGCATGTACATCATCTCGAAAGTCGTAAAGTAGGCGGTAATGTGCCAAGTAATCTTATTACTTTGTGTACTACTTGCCATGATGCGCTTCACAAGGGAAAAGTATCCCTTGATGGTAAGGAACGCGGCAAGCCGCTGCGAGATGCCGCCTTTATGGGCATTATGCGCAAAACCTTAATGGCTCGATTGCGTAAGGAGTTGCCTATTCCTGTCCAAGGAACCTATGGTTATATCACCAAAATGCGGCGAGAGCAAAACGACATCAAGAAAAGCCATGTAAACGATGCCCGTTGTATTAGCAAGCATCCACTTGCTGAACCTTGCAGTGTTTGCTATCGCACAAAAGCAATAAGACACCACAATCGTCAAACCCATAAAGCGAACTTTTCAAAAGGTGGCTACCGGAAAAGAAGTCAAACACCTTATATCGTTGAAGGCTACCGCTTGTGGGACAAGGTTCTCTACAAAGGGCAAGAATGCTTTGTATCCGGCCGCCGCTCTTCGGGAAGTTTTGCACTTAAAAAGCTGGATGGTACAACAATTTCCAAAGGTGTGACATTCAAAAAGCTGCGCCTTTTAGAACCTGCAACAAATTATTTAATCGAAAGGATGTGAATGGGCAATTCCTCCCACGACCGAAGTCGCGGGTCTCCTTGCCCTAATTTATGAAAAACGTTTATGTAATCAAATGTACGCAGCTTTCCCCTGAACGTATAGAAGAAGAAATCGGGTATGAGGATACTTTGGAAAAGTACGAGTCTGTCACCTCGGGTGAATATATTAAAACTCACAAAGAACTCACCGACAGCATGCTCAGCACTGCTCTCGCTGATAAGCTGCCGTACAACTATTGTATTGAGCGAAACGGTGAAAAGCAGAAGGGAACAGTGTACATGACCAGCGCTTTTGCCACCAAACTGGCGACATTGGCTTACGGCTTGTCTGAATGGCTGCTTGAATACTATGCAGGTACAAGATGCTTCGCTCGCCTTAATTTCGATAATTGCGATGCTCTGACGGATGTGCAGGCGTTGCCGATTGCCAACCACGTTCTGAACGAGGAGAAAGGCGACCTGTACGACGTGACCTGGAAGCGCTATGCTGAAACCGCAGCAAAAGACCTTGTTCCGAAGAAGGGGCTGAGCGACGAGAAATACGCCGCTGTATGCCGTTGCTTTGAGGAAAAGCTGTACGTTATCGTGTATCGCACGGCGGTGCTTCTTAAAAAACGTCATGAAAAGCTGTGCCTGACTTGCCGCATTGAAACTGATATCTTTAACTTTGCGAAAATCGTGTTCAGTGAAATGCTTGCAGCAAAGATTCCGGCAATGTGTGGTGCTTAAAGTTTTCTGACTTGGGTGCTTGCACATTCGTGCGAAGTCAATAGAATAATAGCTGTACGATAGATAACAAACATCGAACGGGCATAATGCCTTTCGTACAATTCACAATTCGCTTAAAGAGGCGGACTTCCTGAGGAATCGGGAGGCCCGCCTCTTTTTGCATTATTAAAAGGAGTGCAAATTATGGAAACAAAAATCACACGCGAACAGGTTTTAGAGGCTATGGCAAACGCAAATCAGGTGGAAGGCTTTGACCCCCGCTTGGTAACGACTTGCTACAAAGACGCAGATGGCAACGCCCGGATGTATTTGCAGGCTGAACCCGCCATGATGTGGTTCCGTCTGAAACATCCCGGTGGACGCCTGGAACAGATTGTCTATCGGGCAAATGACATGATGGCAACGGTTGAAGGCCGCGTCATCGATGAAAACGGGAACCTGTTGGCGAACGCTTTTGCAACCCGCTATCACGCCGATGACCAGTTCGGAAAGGATTACATCCAGAACGCTGGAACCGCTGCAATTCGCAAGGCTCTCGGTAACTGTGGATTTGGAACTCCCGCCAATGCAGAATACATCGAAGGAGTTACGGTTTGCCATGAGGCAGCCGAACTTACCGATGCTCCTGTTGACGACGGTGTAGAAGCCAAGATTCCGGTTCCACCTGTTCCCAAGGAAGTTGTTGAAGCCGAAAAAAACGAAAAAAAGACTGCAACGCGGACTCGTAAGACAGCCAAAAAACAGGAACAGCCGAAAGAAGCTGCACCGGTTGAAACCAGTCCGCAGACTGAATCCGAGCCAAAACCTGAACCGAAATCTGAACCGGCACATACGCCGATTCCAGTACCGCCTGTTCCTCGTGAGCAGGAAAAGGTGAAGGAGCCTAAGACGCTGGAAGAAGCCTTGAGTTTCAAGATTCCTTGCGGACGCTACGGCGGTCAGACCATGAAGGAGCTGCTGGACAGCAGCAATACAGCTGCCATCACCTATTTCTTGCGGCCTCTATTTACAGGGAAACCTGTTCAGGCTGCTGCTCGTATTCTTGCAGGTCAATATAACCTGTAAGGAATTATGAGTCGGAGAGGGGGTGGTAAGAAAGGAAGAATAACAATGTTAAGTATGGAAGCAGTTCTTGGCGTCGTTAATGCCAAGACACGTGGAGGAGTATCTCGCACCGGTGAAATAGAAGTTCAATGCCCTATGGGGGTGTGTGGACATAAAAAGAAACCGGTGTACTTCTCTGTGAACCTAGAACGAGGGCAGTACAACTGTTTTCACTGCTGCAGCGGTTGTCCGTACAGCGGTGGAATGGTTGACCTGTTTTGCTTGTTCAACGGACTTGACCCTCAGAATCGGCAGGAAGCAAACAAAGCGCTGGCAAATGCTTTGGATGGCAAACCTACCGAATCGAGGATTACGTTCAAGTATCAGCCAGAACCAACAGCTGATATCAAGTCAGATGAAGAACTTGATAAGGTGTATAGGGCAGTTTTGAATGAGCTGACCCTGAAGCCTGAACACCGGAACAATCTTCTCAAGCGGGGCCTTACCAATGAGGTGATTGACAAGTGCTTATATCGTTCCGTACCAGAGCGATGGGTGAGCGTCTTTGTCAAACTCAAAAAGCGAGGTATTTCTTTTGAGGGAGTTCCGGGATTCTATGAGAAGAATGGAAAGACTTTTTCCGCCTGCTCAAAATCAGGATTCTTCATTCCGTATTTTAATCCCAAAGGCCAAATCGCAGGGATGCAGATTCGATTTGACAAGGGTGACAAGCGATATCTCTGGTTCTCGTCTGCCGGATTTCAAGGCGGATGCAGTGCCAGAAACATTGCGAGTTACGGTATTCCTGGTGTTATGCCGGAATGCAAAAAAGGTCAAATCGTGTATGTTACGGAAGGAGCGCTCAAGGCTCACATTGCTTGTGAGTTGAGTGAGAGCCATGACCCGTACATAGCCCTTGCGGGAGTCAACTGCTTTAATCAGTGGGAAACAACCTGTGAGTATCTGAAATCTCAAGGAATTACCCGTGTGGTTGATGCGTTTGACTCTGACCGAGAGAGCAATGAGCATGTTAAAAATGCTCTTGCAAAACTTTATGAAATCGCGTCCCGATATGGTATAACGATGACTCGTTTTAACTGGGGCACGACATATAAAGGCGTGGATGACTATTACCTTGCATTTAAGCAGGGAAAAGTGTTCCGACCTTTTGTTCCGAATACCACAAACGAGACAAACAGCGTGAAATTCGTGCCGTTTGTTCCGGTAAAAACAGCGTAAGAAAGGAAGAAAATCATGGCTTACAATCAGAAAAATCAGAACACAAACAAGGAAGACGATTTCGTCATCTACCAGCTTCAGGGACAGAAAAGCTTTCTAAAGTTCAAGATGGACTGGGCAAATATCGGCAAGTTGCATATGTCGTTTGTTGCCCATACTGGACGGCAAAATGGCTGCAAGCAGACGGATTTTATCGAAGCGGCTCTCGATGTTGAGGGTGGTAGCGGTGCAATCTATCTTGCGGAAGCCGTCTTGAACGGCATGATGGGCCAAAAGCGTATCCAGGCAATCAAGAAAGCCAAGGAGACGCAGGCAAAGTATCCCGAGGAGCTCTTTGTGTACAACGGCGGAAGCCCGGCACGCAACGACCGTCCTGTGATGTGGCGGCAAATTTCGCTCATTCCTGGTACGAAATCGGCTTATGTGTTCCAGGCAGTGGAAGCAGAAGGCATTCAGAATCAGATGGGTGGATACCAGAAAAAACCGGATGCGGAAGTCAAGCGCATTCTTGTCAGCTGCTCTAAGGAAGACCTGATTGGCCTTGCAGGGGCATTCAAGATGCACTGGACCGCATACCTGTCCAACGCAGAACGGTATACTCAGCACATGACGAATCGTCGAGAAGCCCCGGCTGCGGCAAGTGACGCGCCTGCTCAGGCACCGGCACCCGCTGTAACCCAGGCACCTCCTGCACCGGTTCAGAACGTCAACATTCCCGATACGGCCTACACCATCTACGATTCTATCGGTAATTGGATGCGGGTCGCAGGAACCCCTGAACGGGCTCTTGAAATGCTGCAGAATGCTATTACCACGATGAAGACCAAGGATGGTTATGTTCGTCGTGATAATAAAGAGTATGAAGCAGCGAAGGAGATGATTCTCTCTGGAGCAAAGAAGGGATTCAATACCGTTTCTCTGTACAACGGCGATAAGGCTGTCCAGCTGTACGTGACGGTTTGCCCGTACGTCCTCTAATCACAGCAGCAGTGGTATCTTTTAACAGATGCCACTGTTTTTTTTGTTTGTTGCTGAAATGTGCGAATTGCAGAAAATTAGAATAGGTGGCCAGACGAACGCAAAGGAGGCGATTATTATGTCGGCTATCAGTGATGTTGTGAACTATTTTCAATCTCTTTATCAATCTGGTGATATCAAGCTTGTTGTTGATATTGCATTGATTGTGATGCTGATTTGGTTTATCATGCGCGGCGTAAGTCGTTTGTTTGAGACTCTAGTTCTTGGAGCCATCACGATTTATGGCGTAAACATGTTTCTTAATTATATTGGCGTTACGGTTGACTATCAAGGACTGTTGAGCCAGATTGGATTCTATCTGAATCAATTTCTAACCTTCATCAATAACAATTTACCGAGGTGATATTTTTGGAAGAGAATAACATTGTGCTTTCCCGCACACAACGAATGAAAGATTTTGTGAAAAGTTGGGCACTGCCGGTCATTTGCTTTGTGGTGCTCTGGCTGATTTTCAAATTTATTCTTATGACAGCCATTATTCCGACACAGTCAATGTATCCGACTCTTTCGGCACCGTGCTTTACGGTTGGAGTGAGAACGGACGTTTTGAACAAATCTTACGAGCGCGGCGACATTGTTCTGTTTCAACGTGATGATGGTAACGAGCGTATTTATGCCAAACGAATCGTTGGTATGCCTGGAGATGTGCTGGAAATCAAGCACGGGCAGACATATATTAACGGTGTCGAATACGAAGAGTCTTATTTGAACGAAACACCGGAAGACCTTGACTTTGGACCGTTTCAGGTTCCGGAAGACCATTATTTTATGATGGGTGACAACCGAAACAATTCGTATGATTCTCGGTATTGGGATGAACATTTCGTTCCGGCCAACAAAGTCATGTCTAAGGTGTGTCTGCATTTTCATCTAGGGGCTTCAGACAAAGACTCACAAGATGATATGGCTGCTCAGAAAGGGGAAAACTAATGGGTAACAATAAAAAGCAGGCCAAGAGCGCTGCTGAAAATCCGATTCTTATCATTGCCGTTTTCTTGGCATTGGTTGCAATCACGCTGATTGCGAGCTTTGCTGTTGCGAAAGCCAACAAGATTGATATTACCGAGCTTGTTTTGAACGGTGATATTGAGCTTCAGGTTGGTGAAGAGGAAGCAGTTGGCTTCAACGTTGCCACCGCAAAAACCGAGGACAACGACAAGGTAGTTGCCGCTGTAAATCGGCTGAAACTGGTCTGGACCGTGGAAGATGAATCTGTTGCGGTTTACGATGACAGTGAAGGCGTATTGCGAGGCGTGTCTGAGGGTTCTACCATCTTAACTTTGGCTACCGAAGATGGTAAATTCTCTGATTCCTGCACTGTGACCGTTGTTCCGGCAGAAGCCGGACAGGCACTGGAATCAGCCGCAGCAACAGCAGAAACGGCAAATTGAGAAATCGCGGCAAGGATTCTTTGGTGAGCGGCTTTTTTGCGCTTCTTTTTATCTGGCAGCAGGGGAAATCTAGTTTTGCACTATTTTCACTTGCCCATTTATGCGAACCGAATACAATAAAAATTGTACGATAGATAACAAACATCGATACGGGCATAATGCCTTTCGTACAATTCACAATTCGCTTGAAGAGGCGGACTTCCCACATCGGGAGGCCCGCCTCTTTTTGCATTATAAAAAAGGAGCGTAAAAATTATGACCACTACTATCAACACTACCACCACTACTAACAACAACAATGTAACCATGAACGCACCTGCCTCGGCAACTAGCGCGGTCGTCAACACAACCATCAACACAGCTGCCGTGACACCCAACCCAAAGGACCCCGACCTTGTGGATTTCACACTGGACGGGGCAGAAGCACAGTACAAGGCTGGCGAGTACGACAAGCTGCTTGCGCAGTGTAAGCAGGACGCAGCAAATACTAAATGGCTTGAGGAGGGAATTCGTGACATTCGTTTTGAAGCGAGTCATGATGAACCTCTTTGCGCTGATGCGTACGCCAAACAGATGAAGGTAAGCGAGGAAGCAGTCCTTGATACGCAGCAGAACGCAGGACTGAATCTGACCACCTGTATCGGCAAAAAACCGGTAGGGGACAGCGCAGTTCGCAGTATTTGCGACAGAGGCATGATTGGTATGAACTGCTATGAGCTGCTTCGCAAAGAACGCCGTGAAAGCTTGAAAGAGGTTTTGAACCTTATTCTGGCAGAACGGAAAGGTGCAGTGCAGATTAAGTACAGTTATGACAAGGTCCGTGCTGTTCATTCTGCCCGCTATGCAGCTATCGGAAACGATAAGCTTCTGAAAATCATGGATGACTACATGAACCAGAACTGGCCCGACCGTGAATTCGAAGGCGGGTATCTGTCCCACGAACTCATGAAGGTGGTTATCGACCTTGGAGCCTACAAGCAGCAGTTCTTCCGCAAACTGCCTTCGGGGTTTTCTGCGGGGTATACTCCGGCAGTCATGATGATTAGTTCGGATGTTGCCGCATCTGCTGTACGCCTGATTCCGTGCCTGAATATGGGCAGCGGCATTGTGGCACCTATGGCAAAAGATGTGGCAATCCCGCACATCGGCGAAGACATTGCAGCGCGAGTTACAAATGCTTTCGTTGCCTTGCTTGCGTATTTCGATGACGCAGCTACCGACTTGGATAAGCTGCGCAACGTTCAGGTTCGCAACAGTAAGGCAGCTCTTGTTCGCGTCCTGAAAAGCGGTGGTATGCCGAAACAGGAAGCGATGGAAGCTTTGGAAGGGTTCGACGTTGCATATGGCGATTCGCCTGTCACGGCTTTGGATATCTACTTGGCAGTATGCGACGCATACGCTGGTGTGGTTCGCAATCACACTCAGGATGCTAAGAAGATTTTCGCTGCTGCTGACTGCGTTGCACGCTGCGCTCGTACTCGCTGGAGCGATGTGGATATGCCTGGTAAGGAGGAGCTGTAATGGTAAAACCTAAAAATGTATTTATCCTGCTGGTTATAGCCGTACTTGTGTATGGCTTGTGCCACTAATTTTGAAAGGAGAAAAAGCCAATGGCTAGTTATGACGGAACGAATAAATCCAGTGCGGGGTGTGCTCAACATCTTCCGTACTGGGAAATCAATACTCCCTACACTAGGGAACTCTACAATGAGGCAATGGCCGCTGCGAGCCCTGAAGCCGTTAAATTCTGCAATCCGGACGGCTACAATGGTCCTGATATTGAGGTCGATGCAAGTACCTTGACGGAAGACCAGTGGCAGGCACGGCGTGCAGACCATTTGGGCGGTTCTGACATTTCCGCTATCTTTGGCGCAAACAAATTCAAGACGAATCTTGATTTGTTCTACGCCAAGACTGGAAAGCAGCCGATTGTCCCGGAAGAAGAAACTTCTCAATCCCGGTTGAATAAGCTGTGGGGTCATATCTCGGAGGAGTATGTAGACGCTTGGCTGTCGGAACGGTATCCGTACAACGATATCATTACCGATACCAACATCTATTCCATGCCGGGAAAGCCTTATATCACGGCCAACATTGACCGTATGATGCGCAAGCCGGACGGCTCGTATTGCTTGGTGGAAATCAAAACTACGAGCTCGTTCAACAAGGCTGAGTGGGAGAATGGCAATATTCCTATTCCGTACATCTATCAGGTTCGCACTTATATGGCGATTCTTGGCGTTTGGGAATGCGTTGTGGTCTGCATGTTTGACCGCGATACGCTTATCGCAAACACCATCAAACGTGACCTTGATGAGGAGATGCGCATTATCCAGGGATGTGACGACTTCTGGCAGAACCATGTTGTTCCGCGTATTCCGCCTGAACCTCTTGGTGACACCAAGGCCCTCATGGACACTCTGCATCGTTATACCGGCGATGCCAACAAGTCTGCGCCCGGCATTTTGTTGGGCTCCGAATATGCAGAGCTCTGCCAAAAGTATACCGATGCCTATGCCAAGTATAAGGCTGCCAGCGACGAAGCCAAAAAGTATGAGGCTGAGTACAAAAAACTGGCAGTACCTTTTGCAATGGCTATGGGCGTTAGTACACAGGGAACTGTTACAGGCTCGGACGGAATCAAATGGATTGTCAAACTCACCCCCAAGATGAGCAACGCAGCCATTGACCGGCAGAAACTTGAAGCGTTGTATCCCGATGCCTTCAAAGCCTGTGACATTCCCCGTCATGAAACAAGTCGGACGCTGACGATAAAGGTGGCAAAAAAACAATGAAGTTAAGAGAAGCTAATGGCCGTACGGTTGAGTTCAAACTGCTTGACCGCGATACCAACATTGACTTTGCAGAGGATTGGCTGAATGCCGGGGCCCTGCAGCGTGACGCTGATGGAGCATATCTTGTTGACGACATCGATTATATTCGCGATTACGCAAAAGATGCAATCACGGGATGTAATCCAGATGTAGAAGGCAAATTGAATGCAAATTTATTTTGTTTTTGATTCGCTTTTTGCTTGACAGCGTATGCGGCCGGAGTAAAATGGTAATTAGTTAATAGATATCATTTACTCCACTTATGCGGCAGCTTGAAAAGTTGTCCTCCGGAACCAAATCCGGCTGTGGTTCATTTTTCATAATTCGCTTAAAAGCGGACTTCCTGTTTTCAGGGAGCCCGCTTTTTTGTTTTGAATTTCCAGTGCATTGCACTGTTTTTAATAGATGTCCGAACAGCTAACTTCATGGTTAGTCTGTACACCAAATCACAGTCCAATCCATACCAATGGATGGAGAAAGGGAGGTAATCTTTATGATTATCAACAATGTCAAGTATCTTACCTTGTCGGAGTACTGCGAAGCAGTGAATGCTGAACGCAGTAAGAAGAATCTCACCCCGGTTTCCGAGGGAGCTGTCCGTACCAAGGTAGCTCGCCATCAGATTCCGGCTGAGGTAATCGGTCATCGGTGGATGGTCGTCTCTGGTACTCCGTGGCCTGAGAAGACTACTCACTAACCGATTCCGTCACTCACACCCAAATCACAGTAGAAAGGAAAAATACCATGAAAAAATTTAACACCAAGAACATAGCTCTGACCGACATCATTGCACGTATTGTCGTTGCTGTCGGCATTATCGTTCTCGCAATTGTCGCGTTCAAACTCGCGGCATTCCTCCTCACCAAGATTCTGTTCCCACTGCTTGGCGGTGTAATCCAGATAGCTTTTGAGCTTGGCAGCTGGATTATCCCGCTGTTCCTCATCAGCCGCACTCGTACGTTCCAAAAGGCGTATAACGCTGCTCGTGGAAAGCACGAGGACAAGAACAAGGAGGACAAGGAAAAGTAACAGTATTGGGCTATTGAAGAAATTTCGTGAGACGCTCCGTTCTGGAGTAGCTACTGTCGAGTCAATTCAAATAAAACCACCGGAAAAAGTTGAAGCGCCTTTTTATTAAAAAACTTGCAATTTGCTGCAAAGTTAATACACTATAGGTATTCGATAAATAAATTTCTTTAGAAAAACTTTGTCTGTGCCACCAAACAGCCATGACAAGGATTTTGCCGTCGTTAAAAATATAGGTCAACCGCCATCTAGTTTAGTAATAAAGCAAAAGAGAAAACAAATAAAAATAAAGTAAGTTAGCAGGACGGAATAATGTTTCTGCTTTCATTTTTGAGTTGTCGGATTTGATGTAAATCAAGTCCATATGGCAGCTTAGGTTAATGCAAGAACCATACTCCTGACTTGCATACATTGAAATATTCTGGTTAGAGGATATTCAATGTGGGTCGTTACCACGAAAAGCGAAGAGCTAGGTAGTCTTAAGCCTTATTCACCCCGGAATAAGGAAGAGTGACGGGCAAGTTCACACATAAAAAACACGAAAGTGCAGGATGTGTTGAATTTGTCAGAGTATGCGAGCTAACATTTTTGCATACTTTACACCCCAGCAATAACGGAAATTCCGGAAGTCAAAGTGTTGTCAATTCGCACTTTGCCCCAACACCTGTAGTAGGGTCACTTGGATGCGCACGTATTCGCAGCGAAAGCGTTGCGATAGATTGATTCTAGTGCAAGAGATAAAAACCTGACTTGCATACAATTAGTTACTCTGGTTAGAGAGAAACTAAGCGTAGGCCACATTCCTTTGGTATGGAGCCGAGAAGAGCCTCAGCGGTGAAGTAGAGGAAGCCTTATTCATGCAACCGTTGTATGAAGAGTGACGAATAGTGAAAAACAAGTAGCTATTAGAAAAGAGAAGCCTAACCACTTATCTTTTCACCCAAACAGACCATCTCGACAAAAAGAGATGGCTACTTAGAATCCTGCAGAAATGCGGGATTCTTTTTTCAATATTAACCATCAACAACCAACCGCTCGCCTAACCGCGAGTATTGCCTTGTACGGCACGGCTCATCTGCTTAAAGCGGGTGGGCCGTTTTTTGTTGCAAAATGTGAGGAAGACAAAAAAATGAATGCGTACGATAGTATTATGCAAAGTTTGAAAGAGGCAATCGAATATGCAGAGGGCAATTCTTCGGACGCCAAAGCCACACAAATGACATCGGAACAGGAATCCGATGCACAGAAAGACTCAAATGAGGAACAGCAGTGATTCATATGCTTTTTGCTGCTTGCACATCTGTGCGGTTTAGATACAATTAGAAATGTAGCATGGATACCATCTCATTCTATCTTATCATTAACACTCATGCGCTCGGTTGCTACACCGGGCGTTTTTTTGATATAAAGGAGGATTTTTTATGTCATTTTATTACAAACCAGAATGGTGCTTGTATGCTGCCGTCGAAGTGGAACGAAATCAAGCTGCACGAAAGCGCTTTGTCGATGAGTATGAAAGCAATATTTGCTACCGTAAAGAAGCAAAAAAGTTACTGGATGGGAAAATAGCAGGATTGACAGAGGTTGGACCTTCGCATCGTGCCGACACAGTGAAGACAGCCGCCGTTATGAGCTATTTACTATTCAGCGAAAAGAAGCCGAAATGGACGAAACTTGTTCTGCTGTTGGGACGGGATTTTTCCTACATGCCCCGAATGGTAAGCGCAATGTATGCAGGGACAAGGGCCGCGTATGATTTCACCGATGAAATCAACAAGCCTGAGAATGTGGCAAAACGCTACCTATTTTTTCTGTATGCGTACGCCAGCCCAGAAAGCCAGCTTTCCCAGAACAAGGATGTCTATGATATCTGGACCAGAAATTTGTCAGAGGATTCCTTTGACGACGATGAAAGCCTTATCCAGAAAGAGCTCTTTGCCAAGCTCGGTGTTGGCGTGCAGAAAACGATTCGTGACCTTCAGAACAGAGCGGTTGCCGATATGAATAAAGCGGCAATCGATGTGAAGGTGGACGATAGTAAAACTGTCTCCAAAACTGAGTTCAGTGACTCGGATTACTCCATCATGTGTGATGGATATGCTATCTGTGAAGGCGCAATGTATCAGGCAGGCGTTAGTTTCAAACCTGTGGCAGACAGACCTCTGACAAAGCAGGAGTTCCGTGAAATGCAGGCAAATCTTGCAGACGGTGTTCAGCTTGTCCGCAAAGAGGACGATGACAGCTTTTGCTTTGGCAAGTTGGAAGCCCTTGTCATGGATGGGCTTATCACCGTTGATGACAAGAAGAACATGCTGGTTTCTGAAGAGGTTGCCCCGCAGACTCTCAGACTTATCAATCTCTATAATCTGATGCTCCCGATTTACGCATCAGTCTACAATCTGGCAGATGCTTACGCTGATGAAATCCGCAGAACTGTCTCTCGCGAACTGTTCGGACAGGATGATGGCTCTTCGGATGAAGTGCTCGTTAAGCAGATTGACGCTCTGAACAAAAAACTGGAAGAAGCAGAGTCTTGTGTAGAACGAGCTGAAAGCAAAGCCGCTGATGCAGATAAGCTGCTGCAGCAGAGTAAGAAACGCGAAAACGCTCTGACATCCAAGCTGGAAACGGCGTATGCGGAGATTGACGAACTGATGCAGCTGGTTCCGGAAAAGTCAGAGGATGATTTGCCTGACGAACAGGATGTTCTTGAGGAAGAAACTTTGCAGCCTGATGATGAACCCGATGTCGATTACGGGAAAAAGTTGGACGAATTGCTTCAGAAATATTCGGTCGCTGTCGTTGGCGGCAATCAAAATCTGATGAAACGATTCCAGGTCCTTCATCCTGACGCCATCTATGTGAGTAAAGACATGGTCGCATCCTGTGACCAGATGATTCACGCTGCAGACCTGGTGCTCTGCAAGGTGGATTCCATGTCCCATGCACTCTATAATAAGTGCAAAATGACATGTCATCGTTACAATGTGCAGATTAACTATCTGCCGAATGTCACCTCCTGCACTCGCCTTGAAAAGTGCATGTGCGAGATGATTGAGGCGCTATCCGCTTGACGGATTGTGCGGTATGCGTAAGATAATAAATGTACGATGGATAACATTGAACGGCTTCATTCGTTTGATACCCGTCGCACAATTTACATTCTGCTGATATAGGCAGCCATCCTTAACCGGGTGGCTGCCTATTTTTATCGGCATATCTAAAAGAAAGGAGTTTTATCAATGAGTAAAAACAAGAACCAAAACAAAAATCAGGCCAAGAATCAGACAAATCTTGAAGAACGAAATCGACAGCTTGTCAACGCTCTCTACGAACAAAAGCTCGTGAAGCCAACCTGCAGCGACTGCGAAAATTATTATAGCGTTTTGGCCGAAATCTAAGTGAAACGCGGATTCGAACAGGAGGGTTTTGACCGAGAACTTCACAAATGCGAAGAGAAGATGAAAAAATGCCTTGAGGATAGTGCCAATCCATACTTCTTGTGGCTTGTGCATAATTGTCAGGCGTGTTGGCTGTCTACGCCGGTTGATGTTGCGACGCCCGGAAGCGAGGATTACGATACATGGTCTTATTACATGTACAGTAATGACGTAAAGGCGTACCTTATCACGGTAAACGAAAAAGTTGAAAAGGTGGCATATCCGAAATGTTTGGAGGTGCTGCGAAAAAAATAAAGGGGTAAGTAAAATTGGATAACACAAGTGTTGTTACGCTAAATAAGTGTAACGTAAAGCGTGTGCTGAAGGCCGTGCCAACAAGCACGAATTACGCATTTTGTATTTTTACAACGTGCGTAAAAGGGCAGGAGGATATGTTTCCCCCTGAGGTGCGCAGATACGGCGGGATGACGGCAGAATTCAAAGCCACATCTCAGCACATTCCCGTTGAACTATTAAAGAAGATTTCTTTCCGTCTGGAAGGGCACTGGACAACGGATTCCAAAGAGGAAAACGAGAAAATCTTCGTTGCGGAGAAGGCAACTGAGATTTTGCCCGAAACCGAAAGCGAGGTTTGCAAGTTCCTGATGCGGAATTGCAGCAGCCTGGGAAAGACGATGGCAAACCATATTGTTGAACGTTTTGGGATGAACACATTGGACGTTTGCGCTCATCATTGCAAACAGCTGTTTGACATTCCAAGAATCGATGACAAGGTCATTGCCAAACTCAACGATGCCTGCTTGTCCGCTCTGGTCCGCGCAGATGTTCTTAAACTTCTACAAGGCGTAGACGTTTCACCATCCGCTATCAACACATTGGTTGAGACGTACGGAAATGAAACGATTTACGTTCTGGAAAACAATCCCTATAAGCCCGTCCCGATTTTGGGCTTTGCGGTGATGGACCAGATTGCGCTGGCAATGGGCGAGCCGGTAGATTCCGAGCGCCGCATGACCTGCGCGACAATCGAAGCATTACATATCGCCTGCCAAAAGACAGGAAGTATGTGTGCGGAAGAGAGCGCTATCTTAGCTCGGATGGCCGCGCTCACTCCACAGGTGAGTGCAGAACGTCAAAAAGAATCGCTTGATGATGTTGCCAAGGTATATGCGATTGTCAAGCAGGGCAAATACTACTACGATAAAGACGATTTCCTGGCAGAGCGTAAAATGTCAGCTAAAATCGTTGAGCTTGCCAGTGCTGAGCCGGTGAAGGAACGTGAGATTGAGGAAGCGTTCATCAAGTGGCAGAAAGAGAATGCAATCGTTCTCTCTCCGCGACAGGCTGAAGCTGTTCGAAACCTGAAGTACCGTATTTCTATCGTCACTGGTGGCCCAGGTACAGGCAAGACCACTTGTCTGCGGGCTATTATGGATGTGTATCATATGGTATGGCCGGAGGAACATATTCTATTGATGGCTCCAACAGGCTTGGCTGCCAAGCGTATGGCAGAAAGCACCGGTATGAACTCATCCACGATTCATAAGGCTTGCGGCTTGGTTCCGGCAAATAATCCGAGCGGATTTACGGCGCAAGGAGATTGCACCATCTGCGGTTTCATCGGTGTTGATGAGATGAGTATGGTGGGTGAACATTTGTTCGCTTATGCAATCGATGCTGTTTTGAGCAGCCAATCTACCAGAATTGTGCTGCTTGGCGATACGGACCAGCTGGCTCCGGTAGCTCGCGGTGATGTTCTGCGCGATTTGATTAAGTGCAGAGTGATTAAAACCGTCCGCCTTGATGTCAACTATCGACAGGGGAGTACCTCAACAATTACGGACGCTTCCATCAAGATTCGTGAGAATCGCGCTTATACCGGAAACACCCGAAATCTTGTGTTTGATGATGAATTTAGCTTCGTTCCGGTTACTGATAAGGACAAGGAAAAAGAAGCGAATGAAATCATGAATCATATCGTTGAGGAATATCTGAATGGCGTGTCCAAATACGGTATGGAAGGAACGATTGTTCTGACTCCTACGCATTATGATAAAGGCACGCCGAGTGGATATCTTTGCAAGAACCGTGTCAATGCTGCAATTCAGGCAGTTGTGAATCCTAAAACGGATGATAAGCTCTGTGTTGAAATGGGCAAGCAACTGTTTATGGTTGGCGACCGAATCATTCAGCGAAAGAACACCGAGCAGGTCATTAACGGTGACTTGGGAACGATTCAATCGATTGCCCAGCTGGAAAGCGATGTTGCCGTTGAAATCTATTTTGATTCGAAAGGAGAAACCTTAGTTTATAATAATGAAGATATGAAAAATATAGAGCTTGCGTATGCTATTACCGTACATAGCTCTCAGGGATGCGAATTTCCTTGCTGCATTATCCCTGTGAGTATGACATACGGGGTTATGCTGACAAAGCCTTTGTATTATACCGGTATTACGCGTGCTAAAAAGAAGTTGGTGATGATTGGTGACGAGGAAGCGCTAAAATATGCACTTCAAAATTCTCGTAAGCAGACCCGCAAGTCCTTGCTTGGCCCGCGCATCATCACAAAACTGAAAAAAGCAGAATCATAAAGCATAGCGGGAGTTCCTTTTTAACAGGAATTTCCGCTATTTTCTTTGTTTGTGCGAATAATACTTCAAATAAACGAATGCATGATTGTTGCACGCCTTTGCGAGGTGCAGATAATAGATATTGTAGAGTTAAAGGGTTGAACAATCAGTTCACGAAGGCTCTACTACGATGATAATCGAAGGAAGGAGGTAGTTCGAAATGAATATGAAAAACAGCTTGCAGAAACGCACCCCGGTGCAGAACCTCCAGATGGCTGTAGGTACTGCTTGTGCAATGGGCACTGCTACCATGCTGAGCACGGTTATGGCATATGCAGACGTTAGCACTGCCATTGACAAGGTGTTCAACGTAGGTAACCAGGTCAGCAACTCGATTGCTAAAGGCTTGACCAACGTCGTTGTTCCTATCGGCATCGCAGTATTCCTGTATATGTTGGTGCGTATGCTGTTGGCCAGCGACCCGAAGGACGTTCAGACCTATAAGAAACGCCTTATCGTGGTTGCCATCATCGTCGTGGCTGCTGTTGCGGTGCCCGGCTTGATGAAGGTTGCTAATGAACTCGGTGGCCAGATTAACAGCGAGCTCGGCGGCAATAACATTGGCGGCTAATAATCGCTTTACGGCCAAAAAGACTCGTCCGAGTAATCGGGCGAGTTCTTTTTTTATCGAAAGAAGGTGAGCAATATTAACGTTCTTATTAAATGTAGACCTGAAAAAGAGAAGAAAGCCGTAAAGCGCTCCATGGCAGCTGTTATTCTTGCATTTGCAATGACCGGATGTATCGCACTCGCTGCGGTGTCTGACCTTGTCAGCAACTTTCTCAGCCTGGTCGTTATGGTCATCGCTCGTATCATCTTGCAGTTTTGTGACCTTATTATGAATCCGCTGCTTGAAATTACACAGATGACAACAGAAGAAATTGCTGATTATATTCCTGGCTTTGCAATGAGCGGGGACGGCATTGGAGGCTATTTTTCACAAGCCATAATGGTGATTTCAACAACAATCGCCGGAGCATTGATTGCCGTTCGTGTCATCTCATATTTGATGGAAGTTGCGGACGGTGCAAGGACCGAAAGTGTAGCAAAACTAATTTGGAATGCTGTCTTTGGTATGGTCCTTACTATCACGGGCAGTCACTTTCTCCAGCTAATGTTCGACGAAATCATTTCGCCTTTGACGAAAGCGTTAAGTGAAGGCGTTTCGGGCGGCGGACTAGGCGATTTTTCATTTGAAAAGTCGGGCATGACTATTATTGGCTTGGCCGATTCCGGAGACGTGACAGGAACAATAACTGCGTGGATGGGCGGATTTTCGATTGTTGAAGGCGCTTCTCTTGTTGTCAGTGTTGTGTTTTTATTTTTGATTTGGTGGAACCTGATTAAGCTGGTTCTGGAATGTGCGGAACGATATATCATTTGTGTTTTCACCATTTTGCTTTCGCCTCTGGCATTTGCTACGGCAACAAACGAAAGAACAAAAGACACGGCAGTCAACTGGATGCAGATGTTCTGGTCTCAATGCGTTTTGCTGATTCTGAACATCTGGGTCGTTGGTATTGCGCGAACGGCATTAAATGCCGGGTTGATAGGTGCATCGGTTGAGAGTGTTGTGAAATGGGGCCTTGTCACATATGCATACCTCAAAATCGCGCAAAAGTTGGACGATATGCTTTCAAAAGCCGGGTTCCGAATTACAAGCACAACGGGTCTTGACCCGATGAGCGAAGCGTCTGGCGCTTTTCGAATTCTTGCGGGCGGCGCACATGATGCTCTTAATTTGGCAGGCACCATTGCTGGCCATGGTCGTGCCGCCGCAGACGCAGTTGGTAATGTCGTAGGCGGTGCGGGCAGCAATAGCAAGCCAATTGCCGCAAGCGTGACAACAGCTGCTGGGGCGAATGGCGCGGCAACTGGAGCTGCAAGCAATTTGGACAAATACGGCAAGGTCAGTTTTGGCGATAAAGAAAAGGCCGACCGCTTTGTGCGTAGTACGAATGCTGAACGCAGCGACATGTATAATAATCCTGGTGAAACCTTTAATTCCAATTCGAATCGTCAGGCCATGGCGAACGCTCTGGATGAACTTGGATTCGATGGCGGCAAGGTGTCTCAGGGTACGGTTGAAGACTTGGCTCCTGATAACGCCATTAAGGGCGCTGTCAATGGCAAGGTCACTTACCGCGATGAGAATGGCAGGATTACAGGCGTTTCCGGATTCCGTTATTCGAGTGATGAATCTGGCACGACTGCAACCAAGACTTCTGACCTGGCTATCAGTCCGGATGGGCAAAGCGCAATTCTTACTACGGATAAAGGCAAGTTCCGTCTTGAAAATACCGGACGCACTGCGGCAAATGGCTCCCAAGAATGGACCGCTACCCGCATGACGGACGGGAAGGGAAGGAATCTTCGTGATACTTACCCGGATATGGACACGATGGACACCAAATCTTTCAGCGTTCCCGCTGGTCAGCTGAATAAGTATGGCGCAGATGGTGCGGCTGCAATTGCCGCAAGGTCCGCAATTGAGGGCAATACTTTGGATTACCTCACTGCTAATACTGACTATGCGATTAAACGCAACGACAAATTCAACGCAGAGTCTGCTGCCTGGAGCGCTAAATGGGCCGAAGCCAAAAAAAATTACGCTGGACGATTCCAAATGTCTAACGAACAGCGTTTTGCGGAAATGCGTAACCCGGATTCTGCTGTCGATTACAATTCTCCGGAGTCTTTGGTCGCAATGGATAAAGTGCTCGCAGATTCTGACCCTGCGCTGGCAGACCAAATTTATAATAACGGAGCGAAGGTCACCGGCATTGAAATGGCAATGGGTCGTGACGATATGCCTGATGGAGCCTTAATTGTAACTTTCGGTGATGGTGACATTACCAATACTTATTTGGTGTCGAACCCGCAAAGTGGCCTGACGGATGAGGAAGCCGCTCGCGTTATTGCATCTGGACAGCTGCCGAAGGGTACTGCTGAGGACGCTGGTGCCTCTGAAAACGTTACTGGCGATGCTGGTACTGCGACCACGGTGGATGGCGATGCAACCGCTAAGGAAACTGATGCAACCGCGCCGGACGAAAACGGCCAGATTGCATACAACTCTTTGGCTGACGGTGATTCCGAACAGGAAGTTACTGGTGCCGAGGTCGGCGATACGGTTGGCATGACACCGGAGGCTTTTGAGGCTACACATACGCCCGTGGCTGCAATGGATGAACCCGAACCTGAAGCCACTTCGTTCTGGGGACGCGTTGCATCGGTGTTCTCTGGCCGCCATGGCAACAACGAAAGTTCTGAACCTGGCGTCGTGAATCCCGATACCGTAGCGCAGGGTGGAACTACAGACGCTGCGCCTACTGGCAGCGGCGTACCGACACCGCAGAAGGCTACGGCAACTACTACTGCTACCGGAGTAACTGGCTCTGCAAAGACTACATCCGTACCCGCAGGCGCACCTACCGCTAATGGTACGGCTGACAGCAAACCGATTAACGCCACAAATGCAAATGCAGCTGTAACGGGAGAATCTGCACCTGGCAGCGCATCTGGTACAAGTACGAACGTGCCGCAAGCAAAGTCTGGCAATGGCACGCCTATCAACGCAACCGTTGAGGGTTCCGCAACGCCTCTTGTACACGAGGGCAATGCACCAATCAGCGGCGGTGGTACTGCCACAAACAAGGACGTTGGTCCTGCTATTACGCCCACACCTGAAGCCGCATCTGGCGGTAGCAGTGGTACTGTTACAGAAAAGAGTACTGGTCCTGTAATCGCTTCCGCGCCTGAAGTTGCACCTGCGGGCAAGAATGGCACTGCTCCTGAACAGGGAATAAGCGCCATTCCTGCTGGCGGCAATGGAGTTGCTCCCGCTGGCACTACCGGTACTGCAGCAATGAAGGAAGCTGTACCTAGCAATGCTGGTACATTACCCACTGAGCCTACCGCTTCTGGCAGTGAAACTACTGTTGCTCCTGGCGCTCAGGTACAGAATGCATCCGCAAAGCCTGCTTCGAGTTCTGAACCTCAGGGTGAGAGTGAAGCCTCTGCTGGCGGTAACGGCGCGGCTGGAGAAGGCAGTACAGTCGTTATTGCTTCTTCCGCTCAGGGTGGTAATGCACCTCAGACTAAGGATGCAGCTCCTTCTGGACATGTCGAAATGGAAACCTCTGCTGACAGCAGCGTGACTTCCACTGTTACTCAGTCTGCTGGTGAAGACAGCGTTATCGATAGCAGTGCAGCTCAAGCCGAGACTGTTGTGGATGGCGTTGGTGCTTCCAGTGAAAGCTCCGTTGGGCCTGCGATGCAGTCTGCTACTGACAAGACCGTTAACGAAGAAGGCACCGCACCTGCAACTACACCGACAAGCTTCGACGGCGGCGATTCCGCAGTAAATAGTTCTACCATTTCTGCTGAGTCTCCTGCTGGCAACGTGCCTGGTGAAGAAGTTGCTGGTCCTGCAGAGCAGACTACGAGTTACGGCTCTGCTGATGCGGAATTCGGCGGCTCGAATACGCCTTCCGACATCGGCGACGTCAATGAAAGCACTGACTCTACTGGCTCCGAAACTCAGCTCATGGATGGCGGTTCTGATGCAGTCCAGACCCATGCACCTGCGCAATCCGAGAGTGCAACCGGTGCCGCTGTCAATGACAGTGTGACTGGTGATGCTTCTGCTGATTACGCTGAACCCCCGACTGATGCTGGCAATGTTTCTGGCAACGGCGCTGTTACTGAGAACTCTGGTTCTACTGATTCCGAGACTCAGTTCACGGATGACGGCAGCGCTACGGTTCAGACTCATACACCCGCTAGTCAGGCTGACAATGCTGCTACAAATGACAATGTGTCCGATGACGCTTCTGTCGATTACGCTGAACCTCCTGCTAACGCAGATAACGCTTCTGGCGGCAGTGCTGCTCCTGTTGTACAACATACGGACAATGAACCGGCTGTCGGAGAATCCGATGATTCGGATACATCTTCTGGCTATGTCGGCGGCACTGAGGATGTTGGCTCTGCTGGTGTGGATGCTTCGCCCATGGATGGTGACTCTGCTACAGTGGAAACTCAGGCACCTGCAAGTTATGCTGATAGAACGGTCGATACTGATGACGAAGCGGCAGGCAATGCTGGCCCTGACTATGCTGAACCTCCTGCTGACGCTGGCGGCGCTTCCAATGATGTTGCTGCACCCTCTGCACAACGCACTGATAGCGACGATGTTTCCGGTGAAGGCAATACGGGCTTCGCTGGAGGTAATGGCGGTGGCGACAATTACAGCTCCGATGAAGAGACTGCACCCACTGCCCAAGGCGTAAAGGCTCCCGCCGATGAAGATGATTCTGGTATCGGTGAACCCCCTGCAAAGGGAGAAAGCTCTTCCAACGTTGGTGCTGTTGCTGGTCATGCGGCACCTTCTGCCGACGGTGATGGCGATGATTTCGACGATAACGATGTCGGCTCTGCCTCGTTTGGCGGCAGCAACGGTAGCTCTCACGACGAGAATCCCGGCTCCGATGCTTCTTCGAGCAGCGGAGAGGAAACTTCCAATGACGATGCTACTGCTCCCACAGTTCAGCATCAGAATGTTGGCAATAATTCTCACGACGATGGCAGTTCGTCCGACGATAACGGCGGTACTACCGTTAGCGCACCTTCCACACCTGCGCCTGAAATTCAAGGTGGTGGTGCAGTGAGCTCCGAAAGTGCTGGTTCCGACAATGATGGCTCTGCTGGTCAGACCGCACCAGCCGCCTCTGTTACTGAAAATACTGCTCCTGCAAAGGCAACTCCCAAGGCGACGGCAGAAGCATCCAGAGCGGAAGATAATCCCGCCCCTGCCGCACAAAACTTCAATCAGGGCGGTGCTGGCGAAGATACTGGTGACTCTGGTGATGCCGATGGCTCCGCAGCTCGTAAACAGCCTGCCGAAAAACCTCCTGTGGATGGAACTCAGTTCTATGCTGATACATCTCGCAGTAATTCCTTTACCGAGGCCGGTACATTCAGCGACAATGCCGGTGTATCCAGTGCCGAACCCAATACATCTGGAGCTTCTAATGGACCTGAAATAAGGCCCTTGAGTCATTTGTCTATCAAAGCATTCAATGATACGAATGGTTTTGTTGAGAGTGATGGCATTGGCCGTATTCAGGTCACCCGCGTTAGTGTAGACCCTGATACAGGCATTACACAGTGGCGTATCATGCAAAAGCTCGATGCTGATGGCAACGTTCCTGAGACCCCGGATGTGATGAACATCGAACGGAGTGCTAAGTACAACAAGCAGACCCGCCGGTATGAGCCCGAAACGTTTGAAAGCATTGCCCGCCAGCTTGGCAAGGTGGATGACTATGAAAGTGTTGGGCCCGATACGGATGAGTCCTATAAGCGCCGTAGGCAGAACAACAGCCAGGGTAGAGCTTCTGGTTCCAAGCCTCAACAGAAAAACGCTTATGAAGGAAAATCGTTCCGTGAACGCAATTCCCGAAACGAGCGCAATGAGCGGAACAACAGGTTCCAGCAGATGATGCAGGGGAATAAGAGCCATAACGGTTCTAAAAGCAAAAAGGACAAGCCGTTCAAGTAACTCTTAAACGATAACCTTTTCCCGACTTTCGAGAGAAAGCCGGGTGTCTCACGAAAAAAGCCAGCACCTCCACGGGGTGTGAGATGGAAATGTGCAGAATTTTCTGCACAGCCGAGACTGGCTTTATTAAGGAAGGAGTGGTGTAAATTGAGCAATTTAACCGATGAAGCGGTCCATGACGCAAAACAGGGAGCGAAGGCAGTTTCCTCAACAGTACACGCTGTAAAACAAGGCGTGAAGGACGCTAAGGTTGTTGGCAAGGCGGCAAGACAAGCTGCAACTGGCGATTTTGTCGGCGCTGCTACCACCATGGTTACGCATCCTGAGACACTGGTTAAAGTAATTGCAGCGGCTATTGTCATCGCGCTTATTCCAGTACTTTTATTGCTTTTCGGATTTATGTTTCTTACTCAGATTCCGGGAACGATTGCAGAAACGACAATGAGTGCGTTGGGAGAAGCCGTTGACGAAGTTGTACTTGACTGGGAGGATTTCAAGGCCCAGCTATCCAATGGCATTGATGACTTTTTGACCTGGATTACAACAGGTGAAAAAGGTGATGCATCACAAGCATATCAGGATGATATCGCGATTGCTTCGGATGAAATCTTCCAATCTTATATGGGAACGTCAAATGTAATTGTTGCGGTTCTGAATAACTACTTTAGAGATGCGTACGACAAATATTCGGAAGACATGAGGTCAAAAGCCCAGGAAGAGGTTGATAAAGCCAAAGACGCCGCTATTGCGAATGGCGTTACGATGGATAATATTTCTTACACCATTCACAAAGACTTGTACGATGGTAAAAATTATCTTAACTGGACATTCTACATTATGGCCGGAGATAGTTATGCGGCACGTACGGAGGATGGGCTCCATTTCCGGGTCCCTAAGATGGTGAAAGCAGCCCAAGAGCTTGTCGGAGACAAAGTCTGGAAAACGGAAGCCACAACAACTACAACTTATGGCAAAAAGACCGTCACCAAAATGGAGCCCAAAATGGATGAAGACGGAAATCCGGTTTTTGATGAAGATGGAACAATCGTGATGGAGCGCGTAAGTGAAGTAGTAAAGACCGCAACCATCACATGTACCTACAAAGTTTCCCCCTCGGAAGCAGCTAAGAAGAAAATTATGGAATACTACAATGTTCCGCAAGATGAGGACACGGTTGAGAGTGATACTTCCGAAGCCGACCTTTTTGATGAAGAAGCTGCGACAATGCGGCAGCTGTATAATGCCGCTGAAGCAGATTTCGAAGGGGATTCTTCGTTGGATATCGGGGCTGGTGATAGTACTGGTGGCGCTGGTACTGGCACAGTCATCAGCGGTTCTATCAAACAAATGATTGAACAGTTCTACGCCACCCATTCCGACGAACTGTTTGAGTGCCCGGCTTCGGGCCTTCTCCCTGGACCGTGGAGCGGCTGGAAGGCCAAGGTTACATCCAGCTGGCAATCGCCTCGTGGCAATACGAAGCACAATGGCACTGATATTGTTCCCCCTCATTCGATATATCCAATGAGTGCGCCGTTTAAGGGTATCATTGTTGGTAAACAGGATGGCTATTCAAACGGTGTGCTTGTTACGGAAGGGAATGGTCAACGCGGTAACATGCTGATGATTTATTACGGGGAACGCGGTGGCGTAGTTCCGGGCGAAAAAAATGGCGTTTTCATTCTGTATCAGCATTTGAGCCCGGGCCTTTCGTACAATGTTGATGATACAATTTCTGCTGGCGCAACAATCGCTTCCACCGGCTACAGTGGCTATTGTCTTAGTAGTCATGGTGGTACAGGTGAACATTTGCACCTTGAACTTTATTACGGCGAAACTCAAAAGGACCCCGAAATTGAAATGAGTAACTAAACTAATTGAAGAAAGGAGTAAGGCCCCACTTGAGATAGAAGTGGGGTCATTTTTATTATGGACAACTTTATGAAAAGTGCCGCTATTTTGGGCGCTTGCCTTTGCTGTCTGACTGCTTGTAAAGGAAACAGCGGAAACAGCGACACGAATGCTAATAGCTCCACCGCGCCGACCCCGTCCATTCAAAGTACATCGGAACCGTCATCGAATCCCGATATCGGTGGTGAAGTGGATACATCAGGCGGCACCCAAATGAAAGACGGTGAAATCGTTCTGACCAAGCTTGATGTCAAAAACCCGAACAACCTCGATTGCAACGGATACAAGGAAGTGAAAATGGGCGATGGCTCTCCTTTATATAAGGAGAAGGCTCAAGTGATTGAAAGTATGGGCTTGATTCCGTATACGGATGATAATGGAAACGGCCTTGAAATTTTCAGCGGTCATACCGTGTATCTGCGTCCAAACCCGGAACATATGGAGCCTGCTGAAACTCCTGTGCCTGATGATGGGACCTCGGAAAGTGAGACTGCGGATGAAACGGATACCTCTTCCGATGACTCTACGTCAAGCGAAGAATCTGATGGCACAATTTTGGGCGTCGATGAGAAAGATGTCGTTTCGGAATCCGGACACTTTGATGCTGATGGAAACTTTGTTGTCGATAGAGTGAGCACAACTGGATATGACGATTCGAACGGCTATAGCGTTGACGACGAATATTTGAAGTGCATTGTCTCCGGCGAGGAAGTCTATGAGCTTGATAAGGATTCGCTTGCCATTGATTATCCTACGGATTTTTCCCAGCTTCGAAAAGAAAGCTCTTGTGAGCGACTTTACATCTTCAGTTCCCAGGAAGATTACGACCAGGCAATCAAGAATCGAGAAGATGGTCAGGCTATCCTGAAAGGTGAAAAGACTGCTCCTACGAAATGCGTTATCTTGAACGGCTCTTTGGTGCCCGGGATGCACTTCTCCATCAATAGCGATGGCCGCTTGTGCGTTTCGGTTCGTGCGTTGGCTGAGGCTTATGACAGCAATACGCAGTATGCGGAAGACGCAGGTCTTCTCTATGTTCCCATCACTTATGGGCATTGGGAATATGTGCCGTCCGCAAGAGCTTTGACCAAAGCAAGCGAGTATTTTGAAATCCACGGTGACAGGAAAACCTTCAAATATACGTCGCGCAATACATCGTATGCCTGGACCGATACGATGACGCTGGCCCAAGATAATACGTTCATAATGCCGATTGAAGATGTTTCGAGAATCTTTGGCTGGGAATTCTGGTACAACGACAATATTTTGAAAGTTGTGACGGATTCTCTTGATGATACGAACCCTGATAACTTTATCTTGCAGGAAGTAGATACGACCGTTACAGAAGGGGAAGTTGAGAATTTGGATACTTCCGACAGCACAGAAAATACCGATGATACCAGCGATACCAGCAGTGAGGTGGATGGACAGTGACGAAATGGAACGAATTTAAGACGAAAATTCTGATGCTGTCGAAGGGTGAAAAGCTCGTACTTTTGTTCTGCTTTTCCTTTCTTGTCAGTCTTTTCCCGGCAGGATGTATTGCGAAAGTCTTTGTTGGGGAATGGGATGCGGGGATTTTGCGGGGCTTTGTGCTTGCCCTGACGACCGGTTACGGTATTGTGACGGCGCTTGTCTTTGCGTGCGCCATTACATTCGTTATTATCCGGTTTTCAGTCAATAACACAGACCTCAACGCGACCAAAGAAGTGGACGACCGTGGCGTTGCAACGTCTATGGCGGGCACATACGGCACGGCTCGTTGGATGAACGAAACGGAAGCCAAAAAGGTCTATGAGGTCGGCCCGGTTGAAAACGTGACGGGCACGATTCTTGGACAGTTCACGCAAGACGGTGAGGAGGTTATCGCGCTTCCTTTTGAACCTACTGGTAACCGGAACCTTATCCTTATCGGACCTCCGGGTTCAGGTAAGTCTTTTGGCTATGTCAGAACGGCGGTATTCCAATCTATTGTGCGTGGCGAATCGGTTGTGGTCACTGACCCGAAAGGCGAAATCCACAACGATATGCGTAAACTTCTTGAATCCCGTGGTTATAAGGTCAAGGTCTTTAACCTTATCAATCTGGACCTTTCTAATGCATGGGATTGTGTTCAGGAAATTTATGACCCGATTACCGGCAACATTGATGACCAGCGTGTGATTACCTTCTGTAAAACCGTTATTGCGAACACCGGCGGCGGCGCAAACAGCAAGGGCGACCCGTTCTGGGAGAGCTCGGAAGAGAACCTGTTCCGCGTTGCGGTTTCTTATTGTGCTTATATCCGTGAGAAGAGCCTGATTGAGATTTATGAGCGCCGTGCAAAAGAGCTTTTGACGCAGTTGCCGTACATCACTCGGGAAGATGAGCAATCTCTGATTGAGATTGTAAAGAATCCGGAATCCGCAATGGTGGATAGACGCCGGGTTGTTGAATACCTTGCTCATTCGTTCTACGGTGATGAGGAAGGGGACAGGAAGCTTTCTGAATGGGAAGAAGATGCTCCGACCTGTAACATCTCTGATATCTATGACGCTCTGCTTCACAACGACCTTGATAAGTGGGAAGCAAACTTCAAGTATGTGCCGTTGAGCCATCCTGCTGCATCTGCCTGGGCAGTGTTTAAGGGCATGGGCGAACGTGTGCAGCCCAACATTGTTGGCGGCTTGAATACTCGACTCCAGCTGTTCATGACCTACAAGGTGCGCCGCGTTATCAGTAACGATGATATCCGCCTTGCAAATCTTGGCGCAGAAAAGACCGCGCTGTTCCTTATCATCTCGGATGATAACGCTTCCATGCAGCTGCTTTCTTCTCTGCTTTTGAGCTTCCTGTTCAAAGACCTGAAAGAGGCTTTTGATGCAGTTGGCGGCGAAGGACGCATCCCGGTCAATGTTGTTGCGGACGAGTTGGCAAACACCGGCGTCTGGCCGAATTTCGAAAAGACGATTGCTACCGCACGTTCTCGTAAGATTGCAGTCTCCCTTATTCTGCAGAGCTTACCGCAGTTGACTCAGCTGTATGGCGAGGAAAACGCCGAAACCATCATCGGCTGCTGCAATACGATGCTGGTTCTGGGCTGTAACGATAAGTATACAGCAGAATACATTTCCGATAAGAGCGGCATCGTCACGATTCGCGCCAAGAGCGTCAGCGATACTCGTGCTTCCTCTGCCGGAAATCGCGGCGTGATGCAGGGATACTCGCTCAGTGAAGGCGATGGCAAACGAAACCTGGTAAACCCGGACGAAGTTCAGCATTTGGACAAGGAACAGATTCTGATTATGACAAATGGTCAGAATATGCTGGAAGCAAAACGCTTTGGATTTATTCATCATCCTCTGTTCAACGACCCGCATTTTGTTCCTACCAAATGGGTAGAGCTTCCGAAAACTGCAGACCTTTATCCCAACGCTCGTAAACACGATGCGATTGAATCCCGTGAATCGTCGTTTGGCGATATCCAGCGCCAGAAGGAAATCAATACGGACATTACGCAGAAGCGTTCCGAAGAGCGCATGAAGCCGCGTATGTCTAAGAAAGACTTGCTGGCTACGGATGAACCTATTCCCAAAAAGAAAAACGCCTTCAAAAAATAAACAGCTTTTATCTTCAACCCCCGGTTACTGATTGTGTGACCGGGGGCTTCTTTTCCCCTGATTCGCTTGTGCGGGTCAGGAACCACACAAATCGACAGCCTCCGTGCGGCGTGTGGTGGACAGTGCCCGAATCCTGCTACCGGGCAGCGACGAATGTCGATAATCTCATATTTCTTTTTTTTAATACAAAGGAGACAAATACCATGAACGAAAACGAAATGCTGAATCCCACTGCCGTTGAAACCAATGAAGCTGCTGTCGCCGCTGCACCCGAAGAAAATGTAAACGCCGCGCCGGTATCTGAACCGCAGGAGGCAAAAGAAGTACCTGAAGCCGCCTCCGCTGATGAGGGCATTGATGAGGACGGCAGCGAGGCTCCTCGCGCAACTCGCCGTTTCAATGACGACGACCTGGCGATTGGCGCTTTCATCGATGACGGTAATGATATGCTGCATGTCGATATGCCTGAAGACCGCCGCGCTCGTGACCTGGCTGAGATGCGCCGCTGCATTGCTGACAACAAGCGTGGCCCTCGCCGTTTCCTGCAGGGCAAGGTCTTTGGCGTTCGCCCGGTTCAAAATGGCAGCGCTGTGGTTGAAGTGAGCCGTGGCACGCTGCGCGTCATGATTCCCGCTGAGGACTTCTTCTACTTCAGCCTGATGAAGGGCATTGAAGAGAACGATGCGACTACTCGTCAGCGCCGCTATCTGCGCAAAGCAAAGCTGATGAATGGCGCAATCATCAACTTCTGCCCGTACATGGAAGCTAAGTCTGATGATGGTGAAGTCGTGTTCGCCGGCTCTCGTCAGGATGCTATGCAGCTCCAGCGCAACCGCCACTTCTTTGGCCGTAATGCCGATGTTCAGAACGGGTCCCGCGCTATCGCTTCTATCCTGTCCAGCGGCCCGGATTATGTCATCGCTGAGGCTCTGGGCGTTGAGACCAGCATCGGTGCTGGTGCTCTGTCTGCTTATGAGTACATCGACGATGTGTCCAAGAAGTTCCATGTTGGCGAAGGCATTCCCGTTGTCATCGAAGACCTGAATGTGGATAATGAGAACGGCACTGTCAGCCTGCGTATGAACCGTGCTATTCTGGAACGCCGTGCGAATCCCGCTATGAATATCCACAGCCTGGCCCGCAACGGTGCTTACGGTGCTACTGTGACTTCCGTTCAGGACAACTACTACCGCCTGATTGTGGATGTCGGCAACATCCAGGCCCGCGTTGCCCGTACCGCTTCCGATGAGCTGCTGACTCGCGGCGACCGTGTGACGCTGCTTGTCTACGGTTACGACGATAAGCGCAACTACGTTTGGGGCGCTTGCCATAAGGCATAACTGAATCCCGGCCACTTGCTTTTTTCCGGCAAGTGGCCGGATACCGCGCATGTCATCAGCCTTCTCGTGGCGCGTGGTGAGCAACTGCAAAAATTGCAGGCCAATGATGACTTTAGTTGAAAATGAATTTATTAAGTGGTGACGAGGTGATTCTTTGTGAGTAGGTGTGCGAATATGCGGTCGGGAATGTTTCATACGACAATGAATGACACGGACATTTTTGTTACGTGTAGTATAAATGGACCGTGCGTCAAGCTGACGGTTTCTGCGTTCTTTGAAAGTGATTTGTCTGATATGTGTAATCTGATGCGAAAAGTGAAAAGCAAGTCGGTCTTACTTTCAATGGATATCTACAAAAATGGCGCGGTGGTAAATATCAGCGATATTGGACTCTTGTCTGAACAAGAAAAAGCGAGCCAGGATATGCTAATGCAGTTATATCGTAATTGCTGTGCCGCAATGCTTGTATTGGCTCGGCAGGAGGGGGAAGAAGCATGAGTAAAGAAGAGCAGAAGCCAAATATTTATCAAATCCCAAAAAACTCGTTTGATACCGGGTATGTGCTGAACGGACAATTCAAAACCCGAAACTTTGTGGAAGGCATCATCCTGGCGATTCCGTTTCTGGCACTCTTCATTTACGGCTGGCATGATTTGGGATGGGATGTGCAAAGCACCGTTGCCTATTGTGCAATACTTTGTGCTGCTGCTTTTCTTGGCGCGGCTCATGGCGTTGGCGGCGATAGCTTGTTTGAGTTTATTCAGCGTGTCATCCGGTTCCGGCAAAGCCGCAGAATCTCAAAATACAATCCTCGTATTAAGACTGAGCTGGAGCCTGAGTATTTGATTCAGGATGGCCGGATGCTCCCGAAGGAAAAGCTCAAACAAATGTTTGGTACTGTAAAGGGGAAGGTCCTCGGTGAAGAGAACGGCCCTATCAGCTCTGACATTACGGACGAAGAGCTCAAGGTTTTTTATGACGATGACTATGGGTTCCTGGAAAAACCTGATGCCCTCAAATCTAAAGCAGAACTCCGTGCTGAAGCAAAACAGCGTGCAAAGGAAGAAAAGGAATATATCAACTCTTTGCCCCGTTCTGAACGCAAGGCTGCCAGAGAGGAAATTAAGCGTAAGCGTGAGCAGGAAGAGGCTGAGAAGAAGGCAAAAGAAGCTGAGCGCGAGCGCATTATTAACGAAGCTATCAAGAAGCGCCTGGATAAAGCCGAACGTGTCAAGACCGCGCAGTATTATGAGAAGTTCATGGAACCCAGTGATGAACAGGAAACCGACAAACCGGAAGAGAACGGCGCTGAACTGAATTCTCAGGCTGTAGAGTTCAAGCCTGTCACTGTAGGACCGAGCGATAATGTGGTCCAGGATGATATCGATATCTTTGACAGCGAAAAGGGTATCAGTACCGACGAAGTAGATGTGAATGCGGATACAAAACTGTTTGAGAATGACGCCGATACTGATATCCAGGCACCTCAGTTTGACGAAGTGGTCCTTGACGTCGATGATGACTCGGATGACTTGTCGGTTGATATCGAGGACATTCAACCTGCACAGCCCACACAGCAGAGCAGGGGACAGGCTGTAGTCAGTGATGGCGATGTCAGCCTGGATGACGTAGACCTTTTCGATGACAGCAAGGTCAGCCGCACAGAGGTAAGAGTCCAGAACGTCAAGGCTCATGGAAAGATGATGAACCCGCAAAAGCAGCCGCAAGCCACACAGGGCAACAGTGATATTGATTATATGTCCTTGAATGACATTTCTATCTTTGATGATGAGGAGTGAAGCCTATGTTTCGATTCAAAAAGGGCGGAGAAATCCCCCATGGTGTTGTGGAACAGAGTATCGGTACAATTCCGCTGACGAAAAAGGAACGCGATGAAATCGCCAAAGAAGAGCGGCGGCGGATGAATCAAAAGCTGGAAGCTCAGAATGACCGCTATCAAATCATTCGAAGCACACAGCGTATTATCCCTATCGAAGATATTTACGGCGGCATTGTTGTGACGAAAGACCACCGTTATATCAAAATCATGGAGTTCCGTCCTATCAACTTTGCCTATATGGACGCGGAAACTCAAAACCGTATTATTTCGCTCTTCTATCAAACGTTCAAAGCAACCCCCTGCAATATCCAGTTTAAGACCTTTTCCCGTAAAGCTGATGTTGAGAATTCAATTGCGGCCGTAACGGACTATTATAAGGCAGAAAAGAATCCGAGTCGTAAGCGGATGCTGCAGGCATACATTGGCTTGCTTCGTAAAACCGCTTTGTCCGTTGGTATTACCCGCCGCTTCTTTGTGGTTGTAGAATTCCAGCGCACTATCAGCAACGATGGTTCTAAGTTTGAAATGGTCGTGGCGGACTTGAATGCTGTTGCGGCAAACGTTCGCTCTCACATGGAACAGTGCGGCAATATTTTCATTCCGGCGCTTGGCAACCCTGATGGGAACGAGGACGCAGGTCTGCACCAGCTTTTCTATCAGCTCTTGAACCGTAGAAAGAGCGAAACCGTCACGTTTAAGCAGCACATGGACCCTATTGTGGACCGTTATTTTGAAGCCGAAAAGAACGGCGTCAAAACTTCTTTGCAGGCAACGGAATTGATTGCTCCTGACTGGATTGACTTTACGCATCACGACTACATTGTCATTGATGGTAAGTTTTACACCTTTGCTTATATTCCCTCGAACGGATTCAGCCAGCGTGTCTATGCGGGCTGGGTGGCTACGTTCGTGAATGCTGGTGAAGGCATCGACGTTGATATGTTCTTTGAACACATGTCCCGTGAAGCCGTCTTCAATAAAATCAGTACACAGCTTCGTCTGAGCCGTGCTAACGCAATGGACAGTCACGATACGGACTCTGACTATCAAGCACGTATGGAAAAGATTTCGTCCAGTGAATATATGCTGCGTGGCCTTTCCAGCGGCGAAGAGTTCTACTATCTGTCTATGCTTATCACGGTTGTGGCGGATACAAAGAAGGAACTCGATTATAAGTTCGATGCCTTGAAAAAGCGCATCGAAGGTCAAAGCATGAAGATTCGCCGCGCTGATTTCATGATGGAAGAATGCTTTGATTCCTGCCTGCTTCCTCTTGCAAAAATCAATAAAGAGCTGGCAAAGAAATCTCACCGCAATCTCCTGACTTCTGGCGTTGCATCCTGCTATCCGTTCATTTCGTTTGAAATGCAAGACCCGGGCGGCGTTATGGTTGGTACGAACCATGTCAACAACTCCCTGGTCACTATCGATATGTTTGATACTCGCGCTCACGCAAACGCAAACGCCGTTATCCTGGGCTCTTCCGGTTACGGCAAGACCTTCACCGCACAGCTGTTCGCGCTCCGCTTGTCCGAGATGGATACGCAGGTATTCATCATCTCTCCTCTAAAAGGTCTGGAGGACTACGGCGGCGGGTGTAAGGCGGTCAATGGTCAGTTCGTCTCCATGGACCCCTCTTCGGATAACAACATCAACATCATGGACATTCGCGCTCCTGACGATGAGGACGCAAAGCTGCTGGATGATTATGAGGCTTCCGGCTCTTTCTTGACCAAAAAGATTCATACGATTCTTTCATTCCTGCACCTGGTCGTGCGCAGTATGACGCAGGAAGAAGAGCAGCTGATTGACGGTTGCCTGTATGCGACATATGCAAAGTTCGGTATCACCCGCGATAACAACTCTATCTACGATAAAGATGGCAACTATAAGGTAATGCCGCTGCTGGAAGATTTGCAGGAAGAGATGAGGGAAAAACCTGAACTGCACACCGTCTGCAACATCTTGAATCCGCTGATTACCGGTTCTATGGCTTGCTTCAATCACCACACCAACGTGGACCTTGACTCTAAGTACATTGTATTTGACTTCAATGGCATGAAAGGCTCTTTGCTTACCATGTCTATGTTCGTGGTTCTGGACTTTGTCTGGACGAAAATCAAAGAGGACCGTACACAGCGCAAAGCCGTATTTATTGACGAATGCTGGAAGTTAATTGGCACTGACTCCAACGAGCAGGCAGCTGAAGACGTTGTCGAAATCTTCCGTACAATTCGTGCTTATGGCGGCTCTGCTTTTGCTATGACTCAGGATATCTCTCAGTTCTACGAATACAAGGGCGGTAAATACGGTAAGGCAATCATCGGTAACGCTGATACCAAAATCATCATGCACCTGATTCCGTCCGAAGCAAAAGCCCTTCAGGAAGCCATTCAGCTGACTAGCGTTGAAATGGAAGCGGTATCCAGCTTGCCGCGTGGTCAGGGTCTGGTCTGTTCTGCATCCGCAAAGCTGTTCGTTGATTTTGTGGCTGATGACTATGAAGCCAAGGAAATCACGACCGATGCTAAGTCTTTCTACGAACGCCGCAAGGCTCTGGAAAAGAAAAAGCGTGAGGAAGAAGAGAAGGCAGCGGAAAATACCGTCATTGACGTCGAATTGTGACATTTGTAAACGGCAAAATAAGACGAAGAGGCGATGATTGCTGCAAGGAGTGATACATTTTGGGTAAAATTGTGAATGTACACGTTAAAATGTGTTCCTTTAACAATTTCAAAATGTGTCATTCTTTTTCTTTTATCCATAAAAAGGCACAATTCAACTTTACGTAAACGCAACGCTAATGTGTTCAATTTATAGTTCACAAACTGCAAAAGTACACAATGATACTTTTTGCTAGAAATGAAAGGAGACATTTGTATGTCTGAAATTCACAATTCCGATATCCGCGAACTGCTGGATGCCATCCCCGTTATTCCCAATGAACTGATGGCCGAGTATCTCACTCGTCAATATCAGGTCAGCAAAAACATGGCACAGGAAATCATTTACAATGCCTGTCGTAAAGGCTCTAACCGCCGTCCGGCCTGCTATCCTACCAAAGAGGGGCTGGCAAAAGCTGATTACATCACGATGACGAGCAGCATCCGCAAACGCTGCCGTGCTTTCCGCGTTGCGTGCGAATTTTTGCCGGAGAGTCGTAGTTTTACGATTCCCAGCGGTACTCCCTGGCTTTTGAGCTTCTGCTTTGATGGCAGCGTCTATTATGTCTGCGAATTTGAACGTGGTAACGAGCTTATTTTGGGAGACACGATTCGGAGCCTTGGTATTCGTGAGGATATGATGCCGGTCACTTCCCGTATCGCAATCCTGGCCCCCGGTGCAAATCGAAAGCTTTTGAGTGAATGCGGAATTCGTTATTTCTGCACGGTCAGCGACAATTATGACCTGAATGTGACGGAACAGATTGACGACGAGGATGTTTGGAATGGCGTTCCCATCATTAAGTGATTATAAGCGATACATCGACAAAAGCAATTCAAAGCACAGCATCAGTGATGATGTCCCTGAAGCTGAATATCAGGCTCCGATTTTGTACAATGCATCGACAAAATTTGTGAAAAGCAAGCTCCAAAAGGCAGTGGATGCTTTGAAATCGATTCCGGACGATGTTCCACTGAAAAAGCTCCCGGATTCCGTTCGTAACGAGGTCTCAATTGAGATTCTTAAAGCCGAGCGGTCAATTCTCGTCTCATTTGAGGACAATGAAGCCCCTGCACCGTATCAGCGAAATAACATTGCAACGACAATTCTGAGCGATTTTTGTACGGTTTCTATCCCTCAAAATAGCTTCCTCAAACTCCGGTTTTCTTCCTTCTTGCCACCTTTTCAGCATGAGTGGTACAGCCGCAAGGCAAAGGCGAAGGATGCTGTCGGGCAGTATTACCTTGATGCTGAATTCGATTACATCACGGAGGCTGCTATCAAGGCATTTATTGCCCAAAATGGACCAATCAGCCTGCCTTCCGAGCAGCTCTTCCTTGTGTTTTGCCGTGGTGTTTCACCCATGAATAAGACCCCGATTGACAGTAATAACGTCTATACAGGAGCCATCACAAACGCCATTTGCAGGGTGCTCCAACACGGCGACGGATGGGATATGATGAGCTTCCTTTACACCGCAATTCCGACCGAATCTGACCCATATTTGGATGTGATTCTTTGCTCAAAAACCGAGCTCTTCCATTGGCTCTAACGTAGTCCGGCGGTAACATTTTTAGGGACATAAAAGAGTAACATTTTTAGGCGGTACATTTTCGCTCCCTAGAAATGTTACTCTTTCTTTTTGATTTTATGCGGTACAATATAAATTTCAGCCCTGCGATTCGTATGAGGTACGGAATCGAACGGACAACTTTGGTGGTACTATGACGAACGAACAAAAGCTTCTCGTATATCTCTATGGCGTTGATTCTATCCAGCACAAGCAGCTTGCCATTGCTCTCTGTGACATCCCATATCAATGCGTCACAAAAGCTCTGAGAGCGGCCAAAAAGCATGGGTATGTTGAGGTCTTTACGAGGGATGAATCGCGGTATGTGCGTATCTCTCCAAACGGTCTGAAATACATCCGAAACACTCAAAAAGACGCTCTGGATGTAGACAAGCGGGCAGCTATGAAGCGGCGAATCAAAGGCGAACAGGGACGGCTTACCAGGGTGGAAACCACTCTCTGCATGTGCCGGGCGACGGGAATTCAACCTGCCAAGGAAGCTGGAATCAAGCTGATTGATGTTCTTAATCCTGAGCAGGATGCGTCCCAATCCTTCATGAGCGACTTCTTCTATGACAAAGGGCTTCTTTTCCTGTCCGATGAAATCTCTGCAACCATCAAGGCGAGCAGCACGATGGGTGAGGAATACACGCTCGGTCAAAGCCGTCTGGTAGGTATCGTAATCAATCGCACGGGCATTTCTTTTCTTTACTGTACGCTCGATAAGCTGATGCGATGGGTTGTATCTTACGAACAGCGGCGCGTGAGTGCAGTGATGGAACTCTTGAAGTCCAGCTCACTTGCAGCAACGGATGAGGACTTCTCGACTATCTGCAGCATGCCGCCCAAGTGCATCGTTATCGGCAAGACATGCGCTATGGTTCCCAAAATCATTACTGGCGATAAGTACGGCAAAGCAATCGACAGCGCTGATATCATCAAAACCCATAACGCAACAAGGCTCTTGACGCTCACAAATCTCGAGCAAGTCTACAAGTACAGCTATTTCGTTCCCATAAGCTCTATCGGCGTTGAGCTTCTTACTCGAACGGCAACTTTAACACGGAATGAACTCAATGAAATGATTTCCGTGTGGCTGGATGAGATGGCAGAAAACCATACGACAGTTAGTGCCGGACGGTATGTGGAAACTTACATCAATGAACAGCAACACAAAACCATAATGCTACCGGTCATTGAGTTTGAAGAGCTCGAATATCAAAAAAACGGACGAACGCCTTATCATGTCGTCTGTGAGCGAGGAACGCAAGACGGCATCAGCCGGGCATTAGGAAACAAAGTTCTTGATTTCAAGGATTTCGATAACATTCCAATGCCAGCGCACAAATATGACGACGACGGAATTCGTCGCGATGGAATAAACCCGTTGACGCATAATGGATACAATGAAGAGGAGATGAATGACCAATGATAGCGATTCGTGTATGTCCAACTTGCAAGCGTAAATTTGAAGCGCATGTGGGGGAACCCCAAACTTATTGTGAAGAGTGCCTTGAACTCAAGACCATGAGTGAATCGTCTGTGTGCTCTTGGTTTTTTGACAACGATGACTTCGATGACGATTTCGACATCCCGGAATCTGAAGAGAAGGCGGAGGCACAAGAGACAAAGCAGAATAAACAAGTATCTGACTTGATTCCGCCGTATAAGAGAAAGACAAAGCGAATGGACAATGCTTTTTTCCAGGAAGCATTAAAAGGCTAACCGAAACGCTGTAGCCTTTCGACACTTGGCAGTATGACAGCACTTTAACCGCTAATCGTGAACTTTCATTTAACAAACCTGCTTTCAAATTGAGAAAAAGTGCAATTTATGGTATAATACAAATATAGAAAGAAAATAATTGTGCATACCTCTGACTACAAATCATTCAAATGCAATCCAATCAAAATACCTGAATTCGTGAGCAACTGCTCCTCCAATGAGGGTTTCAAAAACCGGAGTCAAAAGCCGGAGCAGGAGCAATAACATAACCAACTCCAAGACTTTTTCAAAGCACGAACGAGTCAAAATGAATTCAAAGTCAAAAACCAATCAAGAATCAAAGCACGGAAAGCACGGCGTGGTTGTAGTTAGAGGCCATCTGAATCGGAAGCATGTCCTATGAAAAGAAAGTTTTTAATTTCATACGCTGCAGCAACACTTGCGATGGCGGCAGCAATCTATACAGCCGGAATGCCGTCTGTGGCTTTGGCGAGAACTTATGAGGGCTATAACGGAACGAAGCGTAGCTCTACATCAGAAGAGACATTTCAGGAAATCAAAGTCCCTGCCTTTGCCTCCATCAAAGAAGTGACGGCGGAGGAGGCACGAAGCGTAGCTGATGGCATTATCGTTTTTGCATTTCCCACATGCCCTTATTGCCGGAACCTGATGCCGGAACTTATCGAAGCCGCAAAAGAAGATGGAAAGACCCTCTACTATTGCCAGATTGATAACTACCGTGACAAGTATGAATTCGATGAGACTCTGAATGGCCCGGTCATGACTGTGGTTCCCGGGAAAGGATATTATGAGCTTCTTGACTGGCTGAGCGATTACCTTATCGACTATACCGTGAAAGACGAAAGCGGCGAAAGCGTCAGCGTCGGTGAAAAGAGAATCGGAGCACCCACCATAATTACAGTCCAGAACGGGGCTCCCGTATCCTCCTGGAAACTGAGCATGGTAGAGAACGCCGAGTTCCCCGATAACGCGTATACCCGGTGGAGCCAAGAAACGCAGGAAATTGTATCAGAATCACTGCATCAATATTTTGCTGAGGAGGCATAAAATATGTCGAATATCACTGTTGGTCGAATCTTGCTTCTGGACCTTGTGTTTCTTGTTAATTCTGCTTTAACTCTTGTTGTCTTCAAGTTCATTGGTCTTTTGGATACCATGACTGCACCGGCTGCGTTCATGCATTTTGCTGGTTCGTATATTATCATGGCTTATTTCATGTTTTGGATTTATCCAAAAATTCTGGAAGACCGAGAGAACAACGACGATGATGATGACGAATAACTTGGTATGAACCGTAGGTGCTTGCCTTAAAGCTGAAAAGGTACTTGCTGCAAACACCTGCCCCAAAAACAACGGTATTTAGCTACTTGCCTAAAAAGCCGGAAAGGTACTTGCTGCCTGAAGGTGAAAGAAAAGGTACTTGCCTAAGGTTGAGCGAAAGATACTTGCGGGAAGCGTAGCTGCAACGGACTACTTTGAAAGTACCGTAGGCCCGCATACCGTAGGCCAGGCAATGAAGCGTAGCTGCTTGCAAAGAAACGAAAGACGGATGACGGAAGCGTAGCCGCTGCCCGGTAACAGGCTGCCGGTTGCGTAGCTGCCATTCGTCTTTTTTGGTTTAGAGGAGAGATAAGAATGGTATATGAGGTAATAAGTCCACGCCCGCATGGCTCAGAGACATTTGTGGGATTGCATACAGAATACCCGGAATGCATTGACCCGTTGAGCGTGCAGGAAGCGATGCTCAGCGGCGGTAACAAAATCACATTCAAGGGCACTGAGAAAGAATATGAGGCGGTCAAGAAAAAGCTGGCAGCCAAAGTCAAGGTGACCATCATCAAAGAACAGAAAGCGAAGAAAGAAAAATAATATGGTAAAGACTGATTTCAAGAACATTTATGAAGCGTTTATGCATTGCGATACAAATAAGCTGAAGAAAGAATTTGCTGCCATGTATTCTGATAACGAGGAACAGGCGGCAGCAGTCAAGGAAGTCAATAGAGCATTTGCAAGAATGGAGACCGTCACGCCAAAAGCAGTAAACCCGGATGAGCAAAGTATCATTGTGGTTTGCAAGGGATTTGGCGATGAAGGCGATGACACTGTCTGTATCGAAGTGAGAGACCTCCGTAACTGGAAAGAAAAGCACACGAAAAAGTTTGAGCCTATTAGTGACGAGATGCTGACCTTTATGAGTACGGACGAAATCGAAAACGCGGTGATGAATCAGGACCTTCCCACGAAATATGCTTTTGAACTCAGCGCTTGGGACGAGGTTCTTAGCTGGAAACTGGCACCATCCAGCATCTACATCTATGGTCTTGAATTCTGCCTGTCCCGTGTGTTATGGGAAATGACCTTCTTTGGTGTAGATGCATCCGGCGTTGAGCTGGAAAAGGAAAAGCTCGATACGAGATTTGAGGAAGCGCAGAGGGCTTTTGATGAAAACAAGGAACCTCGAATCGGATTCTCGATTGAAGACATTGCCAAGAAACTTCTCGGTGATGACTATACCGAAGACTGGTATCCCGAAGAAGAGCAGGAGCGCGACCGCCGGAACATGGTTATCTCTTCCTACAAAGACAATAATGAGATGGAACGGCTGCTCATGATGCTTTAAGAAAAGAGAAGGGGAGAAGGGAATGAGCGAATTTTTTGTGGTGGGAGACATCCACGGGAATTATCGGGGACTGATAAAATCCCTCAATGTAGCTGGCTGGCAGGAAGGTGATACCATTATCTGCGTGGGTGATATTACTGACCGTGGAAAAGATAATACCAGAACGGTGTCCTTTCTGCAGGAGCATGAATGTGATGTGAGATTGGTTCAGGGCAATCATGAGCTTCAGCATAAGAAGCTGCTGCAGTACTATCATGTGCTAATCAAAGTTCCACAGATTCGATTGTTTGCGGCGGGGATATTCAGAACATACAAGGCAGGATATACTTATCCCAAAACAAAAGAAGAACTCAAAGAGTATGAGTGCAGTGCTGATAAACGAATCGAAATCATTCAGGGAAAGCCTAAGACCTTCTATGCTTTTGTTCGAGCCTTTATCGCTTATACATTAGCATGGGAAAACGATAGCCTTTGGAAGATTATTCTGTACTTGCTGGAAGTGATGTGCGGTAATCCCTATGATGCTGAAAGAACTATATACGAGTACCTCTCCTGTACAAGGAAACAAAGAGCAGCGTTTGAATGGCTTTGGAATCAGACGGCTACTGAGGTTAATATCGATTATACGGAACCATATAAGTATCAGCATATAGTGATTACGCATAATAATCCTTTTGGAAGATGCTATAGTTATGACTTGGATGAGTTACGGCCTGGACACGATAAGACGCTCTATATCTTTGGGCACATCCCGCATTCCGAAATCGTCAGGTTCGACAGAGCTTGTTCCGGATGCACTTATCTGGACATCGATACATCTCCGAACTCGGTTGGCGTCATTAAGCTGAGCGATTATAAAATCCAGCCGGGAAAACCCACGACTTTAGTCGTGGGATGAAAGGCGTCCAAGTAAAATAAATAGCTGCTGTCTATCTTCGGATAGGCAGCTTTTTTGTTTGCCTATTCTTGCGAATTGCGTACCATGGATAGTAGAGTTCAAATGAAAGGAGGCGACTATCTATGCACCTGGTTGTTAAAACTTACAAGTATAAGCTGTATAACAGCAAGAAGAACAGATACCTGGTGCGCCAGATTGAGCTTGCCTCTGAAATTTGGAACTTCTGCATTGCTATGCGGCGCATGTACTATTTGGTCTATGGAAAGAAGCTCAAGGCAAACGACTTGAAAAAGTATATTGCTAAAATTGGCAAGCGCCGCAAGTGGGCACATTGGCATAATCTCGGCAGCCAGGCTATTCAGGATGTGGTGGAACGGGTTGACCGTGCCTATAAAGCCTATTTCGATAATAAGAAAAAGGCGCATCCGAAAAAGAAGTCTCTGCCGAAATTCAAGAAGCGTGAACTGTACAAAAGCTTTACGCTCAAACAGGCAGGCTATAAGTTTGAAGGGAACGGCCGCATTACCATCAATGGCAAAAAGTATCGGTATTTTGATTCTCGGCCAT
>ERZ1034913.325-NODE-325-length-41690-cov-6.140675_pt1 | contig 41690 bp, 29 predicted proteins | sample MGYA00520697_ERZ1034913 | MGnify/ENA primary metagenome ERZ1034913 (study PRJEB33766, sample SAMN09781786) | gut metagenome | biome: gut microbiome | host: Homo sapiens | place: Madagascar | study: EMG produced TPA metagenomics assembly of the PRJNA485056 data set...
CCAACCACCTGGACCTGGACGCCCTGGTCTGGCTGGAAGCCTGGCTCAAGCGTTACCCCGGCACCATGATTGTGATTTCGCACGACCGCGAGTTTCTGGATGGCGTCACCTCCGTTACCTTTGAACTGGCCAGCGGCAAGATCACGCGCTACGGCGGCAACTACAGCAAGTACGAAGAACTGCGCGCCCAGCAGCTGGAGCTGCAGCAGGCTGCTTTTGACAAGCAGCAGGACAAGATTGCCCACCTGCAAAAGTTCATTGACCGCTTCAAGGCCAAAGCCACCAAAGCCAAACAGGCCCAAAGCCGCATGAAGCAGATCGAGCGCATGGAAAAAGTAGCACCTGTGCTGGCCGATGCCGAGTTCACCTTTGAATTCAAGGAGCCCGCCAACCTACCCAACCCCATGCTGGCGATTACCGATGCCAGCTTTGGTTACACCGACGATGCAGGCAATGAAACCGTCATCCTGCGTGGTGTGAACCGCTCGGTGCTGGCCGGTCAACGCATCGGCATTCTGGGTGCCAATGGACAGGGTAAATCGACCCTGGTCAAAACCATTGCGCGTACCATGCCTGCGCTCGGCGGCAAGGTCACCGAGGGCAAGGGCCTGAACATTGGCTACTTTGCCCAGCAGGAACTGGACGTACTGCGCCCCGATGAAGACCCGCTGCAGCACATGACGCGCTTGGCCAAGGATCTGGGTGCCGATGCCCCTGCCGCCAGCCGTGAGCAAGACCTGCGCAACTGGCTGGGCACCTTCAATTTCACCGGAGACATGGTCAAGCAACAGGTAGGCAGCATGAGCGGCGGCGAAAAGGCGCGGCTGGTGCTGGCCATGATTGTCTGGCAGCGCCCCAACCTGCTGCTGCTGGACGAGCCTACCAACCACCTGGACCTGGCTACCCGCGAAGCACTGGCCATGGCCATCAATGACTTTGATGGCACGGTGATGCTGGTCTCCCACGACCGCCACCTGCTGCGCGCCGTGTGTGAAGACTTCTGGATGGTGGGGCGCGGCGTGGTCGGCCCGTTTGACGGCGATCTGGACGACTACCAGCGCTATCTGCTCGATGAGTCCAAGCGCCTGCGCGAAGAAGCCAAGCATGCCGAGCTACAGGCAGCCGCTGCCGATGCACCTGCGCAGGACGCGGCTGCACCCCAGATGGATCAGCGTGAAGCACGGCGTCTGGCCGCACAGGCGCGCCAGCAGCTGGCGGAAAAAACCAAGCCGCTGAAAAAAGAGTTGGAGCAGGTAGACAAAAAAATGGCCGCGCTGTCTGCAGAAAAAACGCAGCTGGAAGAAAAGCTGTCCACGCAAATTCCACCCGCAGAAATTGCTGAAGCCGGCAAGCGGCTCAAGGCGGTGGGCGATGAGCTGGACACACTGGAAGAGCGCTGGCTGGAGCTGAGCGAGGAGATCGAACAGCTCACCCAGCAAGCAGGTCTGGGCGCTTAACCAATGACTGCCAGGCCGATCATCCACCGGCCTGGCAGTCACTGGACTGGCCCTTGACAGGGACAGTCTCTCAGGGCTGCGCCTGTGTGCTGTGCTTATGCGGATGCAATGGACTGAGCCAGGCGCTCAATCGCCGCATCACTCAGGTCATTCACTTCCCATGAGCTGCGTTGGTCCCACTGCACAAAGTGCTTGGACTGTGAGCGCTCGTACAGCGGGTCGTAATGCAGGAGCATGAGCTCGTCAAACAACGATGGCAACGCACGAGCCTGCGCCCATTCCTGCCAGCGTGTCACGGTGGCATTGCCCTGGATTTCCTTCAGGAAGGACAGGCGTTCACAAAGCTTTTCTACGTCATCGCCCAGGTAGGCATAGTCGCGCAGCAGATAGCTCAGGCGCGCTGAGGCGCTGGCCTGAATCTCTACCACCGCCGACTGGCGCATGCACTGCACCAGCACCAGAGGCAGTGCCACGCGGCCAATCTTGGGGCTTTCGCCTTCCAGGTAGACGGGACGGCTCAGGTCCAGCGCCTTGAGCTCGCCAGCCAGCAAGGTCTCGAAATGCTTCTGACTGGGCTGTGCAACACCAGGCAGACTCCCGAGCAAGGAGCCCTTGTGGCGCGCCAGCCCTTCCAGGTCAATCACCTGCTCGCCCAGCTGCTTCAGCGCATGCAGCACGCGGGTTTTGGCGCTGCCCGTAGCTCCGCAGAGCACACGCATCTGCATCTGTGGAACGATGGATTCAATGTCGTCCACCACCTGACGGCGGAAAGCCTTGTAACCACCGGCCAGCTGCTGGGCATCCCAGCCCACCAGACGCAACCAGGTCACCATGGAACCGCTGCGCAGCCCCCCACGCCAGCAATAGACCAGCGGTTTCCAGTTGGCAGGCTTATCGGAAAACGTTTCGTACAGGTGCTTGGACAGGTTGGCTGCCACCATGGCAGCGCCCAGACGCTTGGCTTCAAATGGGCTGACCTGCTTGTAAATCGTGCCGATGGTGACGCGTTCTTCGTTGCTCAGCACGGGGCAGTTGATGGCGCCCGGGATGTGATCGAGCTCGAATTCCGCTGGAGTTCTGGCATCAATGATGGTGCTGTAGCTGTCAATTTCCGTGACGCGCACGGGTTGTCGATGGGACATCAGTTAGTCAACGCTTCTCATATGGCCCTTGAGACTTCGTACGATCGACATCTCAAAGCCCAGCAAACACAAAAGGAAGGTCGAACTCGACACACCCATGAACCGTATGGCGCAAGCATACGGATTCACAAATCCCCTCGCCGCTGCATTACCTCCGGCTGCTATGGAAGCCGCAGCAAGTAAGACTGAGCCTGACAGGCAATTCAGGGATTTACATATGTATACCTAATTTCAAAACGTGTAAGTATTGAGCTGCATTCTCCAGTCTTCGGTATCGGATAAAGGTCTATACGTGGTCTTGTATGAGACATAACTCTAGAATGCGCCGCACAAGCGTCAAGTTTTAAAAAGGTAACCCCATGGTGCAATTCTCCAGACGCCAGTTCATGAAAGTGACTGGCTCAAGTCTGGCAGCATCCAGCTTGGCGGTAATGGGTTTCTCGCCCACTGCTGCACTTGCGGAAGTTCGCCAGTACAAGTTGACCGCCGCCACAGTGACACGCCAGACGTGTACTTACTGCTCGGTAGGCTGCGGCATTTTGATGTATTCGATGGGCGACGGCACGCTCAACAACAAGCTGTCCGTCATTCACGTCGAAGGTGACCCAGATCACCCAGTGAACCGCGGCACACTGTGCCCCAAGGGCGCATCGCTGCTGGACTTTGTTCACAGCCCCAGCCGCCTGCAGTACCCCGAGTACCGCGCTCCTGGTTCCAGCGAGTGGAAGCGTATCTCCTGGGATGAAGCACTGGATCGCATCGCAAAGCTTCTGAAGGAAGACCGCGATGCCAACTTCATCGAAAAGAATGAAAAGGGCCAAACGGTTAACCGTTGGGTCACTACCGGCATGCTGGCGGCTTCGGCCTCCAGCAACGAAGCCGGTTATGTCACGCACAAGGTAGCCCGTTCCTGGGGTCTGCTGGCGCTGGACAACCAAGCACGTGTCTGACACGGCCCAACGGTGGCAGGTCTTGCCCCAACATTTGGCCGTGGCGCTATGACAAATCACTGGGTTGACATCAAGAACGCTGATGTCATCCTGATCATGGGCGGTAACGCTGCTGAAGCGCACCCCTGTGGTTTCAAATGGGTTACCGAAGCGAAGGCGCACAACAACGCGCACTTCATGGTAGTTGACCCCCGCTTTAACCGTTCTGCCGCTGTGGCCGATTTCTATGCCCCTATCCGTTCGGGCTCGGACATCGTGTTCCTCGGAGGCATCATCAACTACCTGTTGACGAACGACAAGATCCACCACGAATACGTGAAGAACTACACAGACTTCTCGTTCATCGTGCGTGAAGACTTCGCGTTCGACGAAGGTATCTTCTCGGGCTACAACCCTGAAACTCGTACCTACGACAAGGCTTCGTGGGATTACGAACTGGGCGAAGATGGCTTCGTGAAGGTGGACCCCACCCTGCAACACCCTCGTTGCGTGTACCAGTGGCTCAAGCGCCATTACGCTTCCTACACCCCTGAAAAGGTGGAAAGCGTCTGCGGTACGCCCAAGGAGAAGTTCCTGCACGTTGCAGAAAAGTTTGCTTCCACAGCGCAAGCTGGCCGTGTTGCAACCATCATGTACGCCCTGGGCTGGACACAGCACACCATCGGCGCACAGATGCTGCGTACTGGCGCCATGATTCAGCTGCTGTGCGGCAACATCGGTGTGGCCGGTGGTGGTATGAACGCGCTGCGCGGTCACTCCAACATTCAGGGCCTGACCGACCTGGGTATTCTGTCCGCTTCGCTGCCTGGTTACCTGTCGCTGCCTAACGAAGCTGAGCAGGAATACTCCAAGTACATCGCTGCACGCACCCCTAAGCTGCTGCGTCCCGGCCAGATGAACTACTGGCAGAACACGCCCAAGTTCCATGTGAGCTTGATGAAGGCGTGGTGGGGCCCTGCTGCAACTGCGGAAAACAACTGGGCTTATGACTATCTGCCCAAGCTGGACATGCAGTACGACATGCTGCGCATCTTCGACCTGATGGTGCAAGGCAAGGTCAATGGCTACATCGCCCAAGGCTTCAACCCTCTGGCGGCTCTGGCCAACTCCAACAACGTGCGCGAAGGCTTGAAGAAGCTGAAGTTCCTCGTTGTGATGGATCCGCTGGTTACCGAGACTTCCGAGTTCTGGAAGAGCTACGGCGAGTTCAACGATGTGGACAGCGCCTCCATCCAGACCGAAGTGTTCCGTCTGCCTACGACCTGCTTCGCTGAAGAAGACGGTGCAGTAGTGAGCTCTTCGCGCGTGCTGCAGTGGCACTGGAAGGCTTCCGAACCTCCAGGAGAAGCCCGCACCGACATAGCCATCATGTCGGGCCTGCACCTGCGCCTGAAGAAGCTTTACGAAACCGAAGGCGGCAAGTTCCCTGATCCTATCGTCAACCTGTGGTGGCCTTACGCCCGTGCAGACCATCCTACTTCCGAGGAAATCGCCAAGGAATACAACGGTCGCGCACTGGTAGACCTGAAGGATGCCAACGGCAACATCATCCGCAAGGCGGGTGAACAGCTGGGCGGCTTTGGAGAGCTGCGTGATGACGGTTCGACCGTGGGCGGTTGCTGGATCTGGTCCGGCTGCTGGACATCGTCGGGCAATCAGATGGCTCGCCGTGACAACAGCGACCCAACAGGTATCGGCAATACGCTGAACTGGGCGTGGGCATGGCCTGCTAACCGCCGCGTGCTGTACAACCGTGCCTCGGCTGACCGCCAGGGCAAGCCATTCAATCCGAACCGTGTTCTGATCGAATGGAACGGCAGCAAGTGGGTCGGTGCAGACGTACCAGACATCGCTCTGACAGCCAACCCTGAAGTGGTGAATCCGTTCATCATGAACCCCGAGGGCGTGGCTCGCTTCTTCTCGCGCAAGGGCATGAACGACGGTCCATTCCCAACGCACTACGAAGCGTTCGACAACCCACTGGGCTACAACCCCATGTACCCCAAGAACAAGCTGGCAGTGATCAACCCTGCTGCTCGTATCTTGAAGTCCACCGAAGGCACTCAGGGCTCGCCCGAAGAGTTCCCGCACGTGGGTACGACCTATCGTTTGACCGAGCACTTCCACTACTGGACCAAGCACGTGCAGCTGAACAACATCATTCAGCCACAGCAGTTCGTGGAAATCGGTGAAGCGTTGGCCAAGGAACTGGGTATCGAAGACAGCCAGATGGTGAAGGTCTCGTCCAAGCGTGGCTTCGTGAAGGCAGTTGCCGTGGTGACCAAGCGCATCAAGCCTCTGCAGATCGACGGCAAGACCATCCACCAGGTGGGCGTGCCCATCCACTGGGGCTTCTCGTCGACAGGTCGTAAGGGCTATCTGGCCAACAACCTGACTGCTTCGATTGGTGATGCCAACAGCCAAACCCCTGAATCCAAGACCTTCCTCGTGAAGGTTGAGAAGGCATAAGGAGGAATAGCTGATGTCTTCAACCATGTCTCTCGATATCAAGCGTCGCTCTGCGACGACTACCCCCTCCCCCAGCGCGCGCGGCGCGCACGCTGGCGAGGTGGCCAAGCTGATCGACGTCTCCAAGTGCATTGGCTGCAAGGCTTGCCAAACAGCTTGCATGGAGTGGAACGATCTGCGCGATGCCATCGGCGTGGTGGATGACGGTTATAACAACCCGACCGATCTGACCGATCAGTCGTGGACCGTCATGCGCTTTACCGAGTACGAAAACGAAGCCACAGGCAATCTGGAATGGCTGATCCGCAAGGACGGCTGTATGCACTGTGACGACCCCGGCTGCTTGAAGGCTTGCCCTTCGCCCGGAGCCATCGTTCAGTACAAGAACGGTATCGTTGACTTCCAGCAAGACCAGTGCGTGGGCTGCGGCTACTGCGTCACAGGCTGCCCATTCAACATTCCACGTATCTCCAAGAAGGACAACAAGGCGTACAAGTGCACCTTGTGTTCGGACCGCGTGGCTGTTGGCATGGAACCTGCCTGCGTCAAGACCTGCCCTACCGGTGCCATCATGTTTGGCACCAAGGAAGCCATGAAGGATCAGGCCGAGACTCGTATCGCCGACCTGAACCGCCGTGGCTATGCCAACGCTGGCCTGTACGACCCACAGGGTGTGGGCGGCACGCACGTGATGTACGTTCTGCATCACGCTGACAAGCCATCTCTCTACAAGGGCCTGCCTGACGATCCTTCGATCAGCCCCATGGTCTCTCTGTGGAAGGGCGTTGCTAAACCTTTGGCTGTTGCAGCCTTGGGCGTTGCTGCCGTTGGCAGCCTGTTCCATTACATCACCAAGGGCCCGAACGACGTGTCCAAGGAACTGGAAGATGAAATGGAACGCAAGGACGCCGAAGCTGAGAAGAAGGAGAAGAGCAAATGAAACGCAATCCCCGCGACCTCGTGCGCTATAACGCATCGGAACGCGCCAACCACTGGGTGGTAGGCATTTGCTTCATCTTGCTGGCTCTGTCTGGCTTGGCGTTCTTTCACCCCGCCTTCTTCCCGCTGACTCAGCTGTTTGGTGGCGGCCCATGGACTCGCATCCTGCACCCCTATATCGGTGTAGTGATGGCTGTGTTCTTCATCATCATGGCGTTCCGCTTCTGGCGCTTGAACGTGATTGAGCCTCGCGATATCGAGTGGCTCAAGAACGTGAACAAGATGATTGATGGTGATGACCATGACATGCCTGAACAAGGCAAGTACAACGGCGGTCAAAAGCTGTTGTTCTGGGGTCTGGTCATCGGCATGGCTCTGATCACCATCTCCGGCTTCCTGATGTGGCGCGCCTGGTGGAACCTGCCTGTGGACGTGGTCCGCTCGGCTTCCGTCATCCACGCCGTCGCAGCAGTCTGGATGATTGGCCTGATCATCATGCACGTCTATGCGGCTATTTGGACCAAGGGTACGATCCGCGCCATGCTGTATGGCACAGTGACACGTGCTTGGGCCAAGCAACACCACCGCGGCTGGTATCGCAAGATGACCGGCGACAACAAATAAGTCGCCGCAGAAGCTGCAATAGAAGTCACTTAGACGCTTGTTGATTACCGCCGGTATTGCCCAGCTGGGCGTACCGGCGGTTTCAATTCAGGGATTTATTTCATGCAAACACGCATTCTCCAACCCGGCGAAATTGAAGCACTGGACAAGACCTCCTTCCCCCGAGTGCTGCTACCACAAGTCTCCACACTGTTTGCGGAACGTGCTGCGCGTCTGCGTCAACTGGCTGACGGCAATCCCATTGCCGACTATCTGCAATTTGCAGCCAAGATTGTGGATGCACAGCATGCAGCTGCAGGCTCCGTAGAACTGCAGCCCATGGACCGCAGCAATATCGAGCGCTCGCAGCAGTTCTCCATGCCCCTGCTGCCCGCCACCGACCACATTGACCCCGCATGGCAGCAAGTACTGAATGCCATGCTGGACACTCTGTCTGGCAGCGAAAGCCTGCCAGAGCCCCTGCAGCCTTTGCTGCAGTCGCTGCGCGACCTGAGCCAGGACGAGCGTGACACCATTGCCAAGCGCCTGCTGCAAAAAGAAGTGGCCGCGCGCCACATTGGCATGGCTCCTTTCATCATGGCTGCCCTGCAAGTCACCTACGCCAAGCGTGCTGCAGCCCTGGATGTGGAAGATGTTCCCTACACCGACCCTGCCACCATCTGCCCAGTCTGCGCCAGCGAGCCTGTCTCCAGCGTACTGCGCATTGGCGGCAAGGCCAACGGTCACCGCTATCTGCACTGCGGCACCTGCTGCACAGAGTGGCAGCTGGTACGCGTGAAGTGCTCGCACTGTGAATCCACCAAGGGCATTCACTATCAGAGCGTTGAAGGCAGCAAGGAAGTCGTGACCGCTGAAACCTGTGACGAATGCGGCACCTACCGCAAGGTCGTCAACCAGGAAAAAGACCCCATGGCCGAACCTCTGGCCGATGATCTGGCCACCCTGACGCTGGATTTGCTGATGAGCGAGAACACCCAGTTCAAGCGTGCCAGCGCCAACCCTCTGCTGTTTGTGGCTGTGGCCGAAGAACAGACAGACGCACAAAGCGCGGAACTGGTAGACCCTGCGGCAGAATAAAGGCTTCCGCATCCGCCGAAAGGCCGCGCAAGCGGCCTTTATTTTTGTTAGTACCGTTCACACCACCGTGCCAACCGCAGATCAAGGGTGGTGGGAGCGGGCCTTAGCCCCATTGCGAGTTCCACATTGAACACTGCCGCCCCCCGTCTGCCTTCGGTAGACAAACTGCTACAAACCCCCGTCTTGCAAGGCTTGCAGACTGAATTTGGCCGCTCCAGCGTGACCAATGCAGTTCGGCAAGTGCTGGATACCCTGCGTCTGCAGCTGCGTGATGGCTCGCTGCAGGCCGAGCAGGTGCAGGAAACTGTACTGACCACCGCTGTGCAGCAGCGCCTGACTGAGCGCTTTGCACCACGCCTCAAATCTGTGTTCAACCTCACGGGCACCGTGCTGCACACCAACCTGGGCCGCGCCCTGCTGCCGCAGGAAGCCGTAGATGCCGTGGTCGAAGCACTGACCAACCCCGCCAATCTGGAATACGACCTGGAGACTGGCGGCCGTGGCGACCGTGATGATCTGGTCGAGCAGCTGATCTGCGAACTCACCGGCGCAGAAGCTGCCACCATCGTCAACAACAATGCCGCTGCTGTGCTGCTGACACTGTCTACCCTCGCCCCCGGCAAGGAAGTGGTGGTCTCACGCGGTGAGCTGGTGGAAATTGGCGGTGCTTTCCGCATTCCAGACATCATGAAGCGTGCAGGCTGCCAGCTCGTGGAAGTGGGCACCACCAATCGTACGCACGCCAAGGACTATGCCGAGGCCGTCACCGAAAACACCGCCCTGCTCATGAAGGTGCACACCAGCAACTACGAGGTGGTGGGCTTTACCAAGAGCGTGTCAGATGCCGAAGTGACCGCCATGGCGCACGAGCGCGGCCTGAACATGATCGTAGATTTGGGCAGTGGCACCTTGGTCGATCTGCGCGACTGGGGCCTGCCGCATGAAGTCACCGTGCGCGAGACCGTGGAAGCAGGCGCTGATGTGGTGACCTTCTCTGGCGACAAGCTGCTGGGCGGCCCACAGGCCGGCATCATCGTCGGCCGCAAGGACTTGATCGCCAGGATCAAGAAAAACCCCATGAAGCGTGCCCTGCGCGTGGGCAAGCTCACGCTGGCCGCGCTGGAGCCCACGCTGCGCCTGTACCTGCACCCCGAAAAACTGGCCGAGCGTCTGACCACGCTGCGACTGTTCACCCGTCCCCAGGCCGATATGCAGGCGCAGGCCGAAAGCCTGGTGCCGCAACTGCAAGCGGCGCTGGGTGCAGCCTGGGTGGTAGAAACTGCCGCCATGAACAGCCAGATTGGCAGCGGCGCCCTGCCCGTAGAAAACCTGCCCAGCTGGGGCCTCAAGCTCTACCCCGCCAGCGGCAAGCAGGCGGGCCGCCAGCTCACCCAGCTGGAAGCACGGCTGCGCGCCCTGCCGCGCCCCGTCATTGGGCGACTGCATGACGATGCCCTGTGGCTGGACCTGCGCTGTCTGGAAGCGCACATGCAGCCCCAGTTTGAGCAGCAGCTCTCGCAGCTCTCAAAATAAATAGCTGCCAGCGCTTGATTTATAAGTGATTCAGATATAAACCATTCTGAAACCCTTGTTTTTTCAGCGCTAGCCGCTCTTTTTTTCATAAAAGCTACCGAGACAAGCCTGTACCGCAACCACGATGGACCGGCTTGTTTCCGCAGCGCTTGATACGCACCGCTGTCACGTGCACCGTGCATGACTGCGGTGCACATTCGGGAAGTAATTGCATGATCATTGGTACCGCCGGACATATCGACCACGGAAAGACCACCCTGGTTCGCGCGCTCACCGGGGTGGAGACCGACCGCCTCAAAGAAGAAAAAGCACGCGGCATCTCCATTGAACTGGGCTACGCCTATGTGCCGCTGCCCAATGGCGATGTTATGGGCATCATTGACGTGCCCGGCCACGAACGCTTTGTGCACACCATGGCCGCCGGTGCCGTAGGCATTGACCATGCCCTGCTGGTGGTGGCCGCGGACGACGGCGTCATGCCCCAGACGCTGGAGCATCTGGAAATCCTGCAACTGCTGGGCGTGAAAAAAGGCACGGTGGCCCTGACCAAGGTAGACCGCGTGCTGCCCGAACGCATTGCCGATGTGCGTGCAGAAATTGCAGCCATTCTGTCGGTCACTGCCCTTGCCGGCAGTCCCATTTTTGAAACGGCGGCCAGCCAGCCCGAAGACCCCGGCGTTGCGCATCTGCGCGCCCACCTAGAAGTGCAGGCGCAGATGATGCACGCCCGCCCGCAGGATGGCCTGTTTCGTCTGGCCGTAGACCGCGTCTTTACCCTGCCCGGTCAGGGTACGGTGGTCACAGGCACGGTGTTCAACGGCAAAGTCGCTGTGGGAGACGTGCTGCACCACTCCAGCAGCGGCAAAGAAGTGCGCGTTCGCAGCATTCACGCCCAGAACCAGGCCGCAGAGGCGGGCGTTGCAGGTCAGCGCTGCGCACTCAACCTTGCAGGCATTGCCAAGGAAGACATCATCCGCGGCGACTGGATTGCCGACGCCCGCGTGCTGCAGGCCACCGACCGCATCGACATCCGCATGCACCTGCTGGCCGAAGCCCCCCGCATGCAGCAGTGGACCACGGTGCACGTACACATCGGCACCCAACGCTGCACGGCCCACATTGCCCTGCTGCAGGACGAACCCATAGAACCCGGCACAGAAGCCGTCGTCCAGCTGGTGCTGGATGAGCCCGTCTTCGCCATCCCCGGGGACCGCCTGATTCTGCGTAACGCCCAGGCCACCCGCACCATTGCCGGCGGCATGGTGCTGGACCCTTACGCCCCCGCACGCAAGCGCCGCAGCGCAGAACGCTTTGCCTACCTGCAGGCGCTGGAGCAGCTGATTGCCACCGGCAGCCCCGAAGCGCTGATTGCCCACTCCAGCTACGGCGTCAGCCTCTCACAGCTGCGCCGCCTCAGCGGCCATGCGCTCGATGCCCTGCAGCTGCCTGGCGTGCAGCGCATCGGCCAGACCGACGAAGATGCCATCCTGATCGACGCCGCACGCTGGAAGCAGCTGCAGCAGCAGGTGATAGACACCATCACCCATTTCCACGAGAAATACCCGGACGAGCCCGGCATCAACGCCGCACGCCTGCGCCGCATGGCCTGGCCCGGCCTGATCCACGCACAGCACGACAAACTCTGGCGCGCACTGATTGATCAACTGCTGGCTGAAAAGCACCTGTCCAGCAGCGGTGCCTGGCTGCACCTGCCCGGCCACAGCGTGCAGCTGACTGCCAATGAGCAGACGCTGGCCGAGCAATTGCTGCCCAAGCTGCAGGAAGGCCGCTTTGACCCACCCTGGGTACGCGACCTGGCCAATGACACCGGCACCAGCGAAGAACTGGTGCGCCAGCTGCTGCGCAAGCTCGCACGCCAGGGCCAACTGTTCCAGGTGGTCAAGGACTTGTTCTACACCGCCGCCAACATGGACGAGCTGGCACGCATCATCAAGACGCTGGCCGATGCCACGCCCAACGGCGAAGTCATGGCCCGCGAATTCCGCGACGCCACCGGCCTGGGCCGCAAGCGCGCCATCCAGATCATCGAATGCTTTGACCGCCTCGGCTACACCCGCCGCGTGCGGGACGCACACATTCTGCGCCCCGATGCCCAATGGCATAGTCACAAGACCTGAGCATAAAATTGCCCGTGTTCGCGCATGTATCTTGCGCAACGCGCTACAATTTGCGCTTCTTCTTTGGAAGGCAATCGTGCCCGGTGGTGCGGCCAGGCTTCAAACTTGGTGGAGGGTGTTAGCCACTCTCGGGTTGGTTCGACTCCAGCTGCTTTCCGCCAAATTCAAAAGCCTTGGCTCCGTGTGGAGCCGAGGCTTTTTTCATTGTTAACTCATGACTAAAAACTGAGTTGCAGACCGAATTGACCACGCGTTTCTTTGAAGTTGCTTGAACCTCTTTGATAAGAAATATTGCCCCATGCACTCAGACTTTCAGTACTGGAAGGCATTACGACCCAGCAGTCACTGGATCGCATCGCCGAACTGGTCGCACAGTGGCGACAGACACACCAGACCGGTTCAGCACACTAAGCAATCGTGACAGGTAACGCTTTGATGACCATAGCTGCTGACCGCGCCCTGGTATGGATACGCAGAGACCTGCGCTGCAACGATCACGCGGCGCTCTACTACGCACTGCGCCGTTTCAAGCAGGTGTACTGCGCTTTTGTGTTTGATACCGACATCCTGCATGCGCTACCCAGCAAACAGGACCGACGCGTGGAATTCATCCATGCCAGCGTCGTGCAGCTGCATGAGCAACTCCGAACGCTCGGTGAGCAAAGCGGCGTGCAGGGAGCCGGCCTGATCGTGCGCCATGGGCCAGCCTCCCAGTGCATTGTCCAGCTCGCCAGCGAACTGGGCGTACAGGAAGTTCTGACCAACCGCGACTACGAGCCTCAGGCCATGGCGCGCGACCAGCAGGTGCAGCAGGCACTGCAACAACTGGGCATTGCCTTTAGTGATTACAAAGACCAGGTGCTGCTGGACAGGAACGAAGTCCTTACACAGCAAGACAAGCCCTATAGCGTTTTCACCCCGTACAAGCGCGCCTGGCTTCAAAAACTCGATGCATTCCAGCTCACACCCTACCCCGTAGAGCGCCACGCCCACCATCTGGCAACATTGCCAGCACAAAATCTGCTGCCGACACTGGAAGAACTTGGCTTTGTCCGCACCAACTTGCACACACTGCTTCTGCCTATTGGCATGCAAGGCGCCCAGCAATTACTACGGGACTTTCTGAGCCGCATGCACCTCTACCATGAAGCCAGAGACTATCCAGGCCGCAAAGGGGTGTCATACCTGTCCGTGCATTTGCGCTTTGGCACGATTTCCATCCGCCAAATCGCTCAACTGGCCCATGAACGTGCAGCACAAGGTGACGAAGGCGCACAGACCTGGCTGTCTGAACTGGCCTGGCGTGACTTTTATTTCATGATTCTGTGGCATCACCCCCATGTGGTGACGCAATCTTTCCGCCCTGAATATGACGGCGTGCAGTGGGATGAAGCCCCTGCACTGTGGCAAGCCTGGTGCGAAGGCCGCACCGGCTACCCGCTGGTGGACGCCGCCATGCGCCAGCTGCTGCAGACCGGCTACATGCACAACCGCCTGCGCATGGTCGTTGCCAGCTTTTTGACCAAGGACCTGGGCATTGACTGGCGCCGTGGTGAGCAGTTTTTTGCACAGCATCTGAACGACTACGACCTCGCTGCCAACAACGGGGGCTGGCAATGGGCGGCCTCCACAGGCTGCGATGCCCAGCCCTGGTTTCGCATCTTCAACCCCATTACCCAGTCACAGCGGTTTGACCCAGACGGTCGTTTTATCCGGCGCTATGTGCCAGAGCTGGCCAGATTGCCAGACAAACACATCCACTTCCCGGCCAGCATGCAGCCACAGCAATTGCAAGCCTGCGGCGTGCAGTTAGGCAAGGACTACCCACAGCCCATCGTAGACCACGCTTCGGCGCGCCAGAGAACGCTGATGCGCTTCCATTTTCTCAGCCAATCAGACAGCTGATGCAGCCATCACACCTTGGCCATGGAGAGAAGCACTTCTCCTGCAGCGCTGCATGAACGAGCTTTGTAGGATGACGCTTCCGCACACCACCACCCTCACACCATGGATGCATTACTGACTCACGGAACGGCATGGATCGTCAGCCTGTGCCTTGCGCTACTGCTTACCGGCTTGGTAGCAGGCACGCTGGCAGGCCTGCTTGGTATTGGCGGTGGGATTGTGATTGTTCCCATGCTGTATTTCCTGTTTCACCTGCTGCAGGTAGACCCAGCCGTGCTGATGCATGTGGTGATTGGCACATCCCTGGCTACCATCATCCCTACCTCCGTGATGAGCAGCCGGGCACACAACAAGCGCGGCAATCTCGATAAAGCACTGGCCATGCAGCTGCTGCCTGGTGTCTTGCTGGGTGTCTTGCTCGGTGCGCTGACCAGCCGCTATCTGGCAGGTACATGGCTGACTGTCATTTTTGCCAGCATGGCCTTGTTGATCGCCATCAAGATGGGCAGCAACTTTCAGGCCGCACCGCTTGGCCAGCATATGCCTGCACGCATAGGCAGCACTGCATTTGGCACCTTGATTGGTGGTGTTTCCACCCTGATTGGCGTCGGTGGCGGCACTTTGAGCGTACCTATTCTGTCCAGCTTCGGTATTCCCATGCGCACTGCCGTGGGCACCAGCGCCTTGATTGGCTGCTTTATCAGTATTCCGGGCACGCTGGCTTTCATCATCAATGGCTGGCACCAGAGCCAGCTGCCGCCCTGGAGTCTGGGCTATGTCAATGTGCTGTGCTTTGCACTCATTGTGCCAACCAGCATGCTCAGCACCTCCTGGGGTGCTGCCCTTGCAAGCCGCATCAACAACCAGCACCTGCAAAAGGTATTTGCCTTGTTCTTGCTGATCACGGCTGCGCATATGTTCTACGGATTGCTGCAACAGCACACCTGAGCGCTACCACCTCAAGCCCCTGCTGCTCAAGCACCAGCAGCACCACATTACGCCGACCGCCTCAGTCTGCATGCACTGCTTGGCCGTGGAATTCACTTTGCTTTGCAAAGTGAGAAACAATGCACGCTTCGTGCTCTCATTTTTGGAATCATGTCACTGCACATTTCCCACGCCGAGTTTCTTGACTATCAGGCCTTTGTCTATGAACACACAGGCATCAGCATGCACGAAGGCAAGAAAGCCCTGATTTGCGGACGCCTGAGCAAACGCCTGCAGTATCACCAGATCAATTCCTATGCGGAATACTTTGCGCTTATTCAAAGCCCCCAAGGCGCATCAGAGCGACAGATCTGCATCGATCTGCTCACCACCAATGAGACCTATTTTTTCCGTGAGCCCAAGCACTTTGAATGGCTGGCTCAGTACGTGCAGCAATTGCCACCAGGCGAACAGCCCCTGCGCGTATGGAATGCAGCCAGCTCCAGCGGGGAAGAGGCATACAGCATTGCCATGACACTGGCTGAGCATTGCAAGCAACCCTGGCGGGTACTGGGCTCTGACATCAGCACCCGCGTGCTGGAGCGCGCCTGGACGGGGCACTATCACCTGGGGCGCGCCAGAAATATTTCCCCTGCCTACCTCAAGAAATACTGCCTGCGCGGCACCGGCAGCCGTATCTGACCTTCATGCTCGGCAACGATGCCTATGCCATTGGCATTCTGTCGATCAAGGAAATCATCGAGTACACCACGATGACCGAGGTGCCTCTGATGCCTGCCTGTGTGCGCGGCGTGATCAATCTGCGTGGCGCTGTCGTACCCGTCATGGACTTGCAGGCACGCTTTGGCCAGACACCCAGCCCGGTCACCAAGCGCACCTGTATCGTCATTGTGGAAGTACTGGGCCCCGAAGGGCAGCAGGTCATGGGCGTAGTGGTCGATGCCGTCAATGAAGTGCTGGATATTGATGCCAGCGACATTGAGCCGCCACCAGCCTTTGGCACCCGCATTCGTACGGACTTCATCTCCGGCATGGGTAAGGTACGCGGCAAATTTGTGATCTTGCTCAATGTGAATCGCGTGCTGGACCTGGACGATCTGCAGGCCATGTCCGAAGCGCTGTCCGTAGCCAGCGACATGGCGTAATCGCTGTGCCCTGAGAGCCCTAGGGTTCTCAAGGTAGCCATCCAGATAGCAGTCCTCCAAGATGGGGCCAGGAGGACTGCTATGACCTGGATGAATTACGTCACTCAGATTCAATTTGACTTTGGCGCTGTGCGCCTGCTTCCCCAGGAATGCCAGCGGCTTGGCATTCACCGGCCACTGATCGTGACAGACGCTGGCGTCAAGGCGGCAGGCGTGCTGCAAAAGGCGCTGGACACACTCACGGACCTGCCTGTTACCGTGTTTGATGCCACCCCATCCAACCCCACAGAAACTGCCGTGCGCACGGCTGCCCAGCTGTACCAGCAGCATCAGTGTGATGGACTGATTGCCGTGGGCGGCGGCAGTGCCATCGACTGCGCCAAGGGCGTTGCGATTGCCGTGACCCACCCAGGCCCACTCAAGCACTACGCAACCATTGAAGGTGGCTCTCCACGCATCACCGAAGCGGTAGCCCCCATCATCGCCGTCCCGACCACCAGCGGCACAGGCAGCGAAGTGGCGCGCGGCGCCATCATCATCGTGGATGACCAGCGCAAGCTCGGGTTTCACTCCTGGCATCTGGTGCCCAAGGTCGCCATCTGCGATCCTGAACTCACCTATGGCCTGCCCCCGCTGCTGACCGCAGCAACGGGCATGGACGCCATCGCGCACTGCATGGAAACCTTTATGTCCGCCGCCTTCAACCCTCCAGCTGACGGCATTGCCCTGGATGGCCTGACACGTGGCTGGGCACATATTGAACGCGCCACGCGCAATGGCAAGAACGCTGAAGCCCGCAGACAACTCATGAGTGCCAGCATGCAAGGTGCGCTGGCTTTTCAGAAAGGGCTGGGCTGTGTACACAGTCTGAGCCATAGTCTGGGTGGGCACGCCCCACACCTGCACCACGGCACGCTGAATGCCATTTTTCTGCCTGCTGTCGTGCGTTTTAATGCCGATGCCGAACCCGTGCAGCGTGAGCAGCGTCTCGAAAAAATGGCCCACGCCATGGGACTGCGCAGCGCCAGTGACATACCAGATGCCATTCGCGACATGAATGCACGACTGGGCCTGCCCCAAGGCCTGTCAACGCTGGGCGTACAGCCCGAAAGTTTCCAGGCGGTGATTGATGGCGCACTCAAAGACCACTGCCATGGCACCAATCCACGACTGGCAACGGCCGAAGACTACGAATCCATGCTGCTGCAGTCCATGTGAACACACCCTAACCCAAAGGCATTTCCGCACGCTTGAGGGTGCGCAGCACAAACATGGACTGGCTGTGCTGAATGCCTTTGATCTTGTAGAGCTTCTCACGCAGCAGGCGTTCGTAGTCGCGCGTGTCCTTGACCATGACGCGCAGCAGATAGTCGTAGGTGCCAGAGACCAGGTGTGCCTCCACCACCTCGGGAATGGTCGCCAGCTGCTCGCCAAACTTTTCCAGCGTGTTGTCGCTGTGGCTGTTGAGCGTGACCATGAGCAGCACCGTGTCGTTCAAGCCCAGCGCCTGGGGATTGAGGCGCACGGTATAGCCTTCGATCACGCCTTCGTCTTCCATGCGCTTGATGCGTGTCCAGCACGGCGATGGGCTCAACCCCACTTCCTGGCCAATCTCCTGCAAGCTGGCACGTGCATTACGCTGCAAAGCAGCGAGAATTTTTCGATCTGTTTTATCCATGCAGCAAATTTTGCTGCATATCCATATTTCAAAAAATATTTTTCTAAAAAACTTCAAGTTTCATAGCGCAGCAGCAGCATTTTTTGCGGCGCAACATGCACACTTACAGCCATGGAAGCAGCGCCTACCGGAGTTGTTGAAAGCCATTTCATCGCCACGGCCGATTACCGTCAGCCCGCAGCCATGTGACCCCAGCCATCGCAAGCTTTATGCAAAAAGGCCGATCTGCCATACCCCCTGCAGATCGGCCTTTTTGTTTGCAACCGGCTACAACGTGCTTGATGCTTCGTTGCCAAGTCTTGGCCCAAACGCCCATCTTCGATGGGCTGTCCGCTGTACACGGTTGTGCTATGAATTGCTGTTGGAAACGACAGCAACCGTCTCCTGCCCGCCCAGCGTCTTCCAGAGCGTGACACGGTTGATCTGCTCTGCCAGCCGCAGCGCAATCAAGTTTTGCTGGGCCGCATACAGGCTGCGCTGGGCGTCAAGCACGGTCAGGTAGTCATCCACACCTGCCTGAAAGCGTGCTTCCGACAGCTCAAACGCTTTTTGTGTGGCTTGCACCATGCCGTACTGGGCCCCCAGGCGGGCGCCCCACTGTGCGCGGTCAGCCAGTGCATCGGCCACTTCCTTGAAAGCGGTTTGCACGGCTTTTTCGTACTGCGCCAGCGCAATGCGCTCATTGGCCTTGGCAACTTCTACCCCTGCGCGCAGGCGACCACCATCAAAGATAGGCAGCTTGATCTGCGGCATAAAGCTCCAGGTGCCAGTGCCACTGCCAAAGAGTTGATCCAGTTCACGACTGCCAGAGCCCACACTGCCTGTCAGAGAGATGCTGGGGAACAGCGCTGCCCGCGCCGCGCCGATATTGGCATTCATGGCACGCAGGTTGTGCTCTGCAGCTTGTACATCCGGGCGCTGCAGCAGCACGCTGGATGGCAGATTTTCCGGCACAGGCAGCAGGCCCAGATTGCTGGACGTATCCACCATCAGCGTCTGAGCTTCAGGCAGCAGCTCGGCAGGCACACTGCCGCCGACCAGCAACTCCAGCGCATTGCGGCTGCGCTGCACCTGAGAGGTATAGGCCGCCACATCGCCGCGTGCAGTCTCGACAGTCGACAAATTTTGCGCCAGCACCAGCCCGGAAGTGGCGCCCAGCTCATACATCCGCCTGGTCAGTTCATAGGCTTTTTCGCGGCTCTCCAGTGTGCTTTTGGCCAGCGCCAGACGTGCCAGATCAGCCGCCAGATTCAGCCAGGCATTGCTCACCTCGGCAATCAGCCCAATCTGTACATTGCGCTGGTTGGCCTCAGACTGCAAAAAGGCCTGCAGACCTGCTTCACTCAGGTTGCGAATACGGCCCCAGAAATCAATCTCATAGCTGGCAAAGCCCAGCTGTGCGGTGAACTGCTCGCTCACCGTGGATTGACCGTTGCTCAAGTCCGCACTGTTACGGCTGCGCGTACCTTGCGCCTGTGCGGTAACGCTGGGCAGCAGATCCGCACGCGTAATGCCGTACTGGGCACGCGCCTTCTCCATATTGGCCACGGCCACGCGCAGGTCGCGGTTATGACTCAATGCCAGCGCCACCACCTGTCGCAGCTGTGGGTTAGCCACCCAGTTCAGCGCCATGGCGGTGTCAAGCGCACTTTCGCTGGCCTCTATGCTGCGAGCAGCACCGGCAGCGATGCTGTCTGGCACAGCCAGTGCAGGCTGCTCATACTTGGGTGCAAGGTTACAGGCAGACAGCCATACAGCTGCCAAGGCAGCGGCCACCACGGGCCGCAGTGTCATTGTCTTCATCATGCGGCTTTTTCCTGTGTGTTGGCGGGAGTGTCATCGTTGCGCGAACGGCTCTTGAACCAGCTGCGAATCAGCAGGAAGAACACGGGCACCATGAACAGGCCCAGCACGGTAGAAGCCACCGTACCACCCAGCACTGCGGTGCCGATGGAATTGCGGCCACCCGCTCCAGCACCCGTACCCAGTGCCAGCGGAATCACACCGAAGCCAAAAGCCAGCGAAGTCATCAGGATAGGACGCAGACGCATGCGCACGGCTTCCACCGTCGCATCAAACAGGTTTTTGCCTTGCTCCTGCAGCTGCACGGCAAACTCCACGATCAGGATGGCGTTCTTGGACGCCAGGCCCACCGTGGTCAGCAAGCCCACCTGGAAGTACACATCGTTGGTCAAGCCACGCGTGTAGGTCGCCAGCAGCGCCCCGACGACACCCAGCGGCACGGCCAGCATGACGGACAGCGGCACGGTCCAGCTTTCGTACAGTGCGGCAAGGCACAGGAACACAAACAGAATCGAGATGGCATACAGCAGCGGAGCCTGTGCACCCGACTGACGTTCCTGCAGCGAAGCACCCGTCCACTCATAGCCAATGCCAGGAGGCATGTCCTTAAGAATGTCTTCCACGATCTGCATGGCCACACCTGAGCTCACCCCCGGCGCTGCATTGCCCACGATTTCAAAGGCTGGCGAGCCGTTGTAGCGCAGCAGCTGCGGAGAGCCATAGGCCCAGTACGTGGTCGAAAAGGCGCTGAAAGGCACCATCTCGCCGTTCTTGTTGCGCACCGTCCATTTCGCAATATCCTGCGGCAGCATGCGGTGTGGCGCATCACCCTGGATGTAGACCCGCTTGACGCGGCCGTTGTTCAGGAAGTCGTTCACATAGGTACCACCCATGGCACTGGAGAGCACGCTGTTGATGTCGCTGTATGACAGGTTCAGCGCTGCGGCCTTACGGTCATCAATATCCAGGCGCAGCTCTGTGGCGTCGTCCAGATTGGTGGTGCGCACACTGGCCAGCTCCGGATGCTTGCGCGCTTCGGCGAGGAACTGGTCTTTGGCTGCCAGCAAAGCATCATGACCCAGGCCATTCAAGTCCTTGAGCATGAAGTTAAAACCAGCGTTGGAGCCCAGACCGCGCACGGCAGGCGGCAGCATCACAAAAATGCGTGCGTCACGAATCTGGGCAGACAGCTCCTGTGTGGCACGGTGTGCAAAAGCACCTGCGCCCTGCGACTCCAGGGGACGCTGATCCCAGGGCTTCAGGCGTACAAAGCCGCGTGCCGAGCTCTGGTCACCGCTCAGACCAGAAACCTGGTTAAAGCTCACCACATCAGGCTGCGCAGCAAAGTATTCACGCACCTGATCCAGCACTTCCTGCAAACGGGCATCGGCTGCGCCAGCAGGCAGATTCACGTTCACATACACAAAGCCTTGGTCTTCATCGGGCAGGAAGGACGTGGGCAATCGACTCATCAACAGCCACACGGCCGCCAGAATCACCAGAAAAATCAGCATCATGCGCTTGGCTCGGCGCAGCGACCAGGCCACAGCGTTCTGGTAGCGCACGGCGGTCGCATCAAAGTGGTGGTTGAACCAGCGGAAGAACCTGTCATTGATGCCCAGCAGACCACGGCGCACCATCTTCTCACCACCATGATTGGAAGGTGCTTTGAGAATGGTGGCGCACAGTGCAGGCGTGAGCGTCAGCGCTACAAACACTGAGAAAGCCATGGCAGCCACGATGGTGATGGAGAACTGACGGTAAATCACACCGGTGGAGCCGCCGAAAAAGGCCATGGGCACGAATACGGCAGACAGTGTCACACCGATACCAATCAGCGCTGAGGTGATCTCCCGCATGGACTGGCGTGTTGCTTCCTTGGGTGACAAGCCGGTTTCGTGCATCACCCGCTCAACGTTTTCCACCACCACAATGGCGTCATCCACCAGCAGGCCAATGGCCAGCACCATGGCAAACATGGTCAGCGTGTTGATGGAATAGCCCGCAGCAGCCAGCACGCCGAAGGTGCCCAGCAGCACCACAGGCACGGCAATCGCAGGAATCAGCGTGGCACGGAAGTTCTGCAGGAAGATGAACATCACGATCACCACCAGCACCATGGCTTCCACCAGCGCCTTGACCACCTCCTGAATCGATGCACGCACAAAGGGCGTGGAGTCCGAACTCACAAAGTAATCAATCTCATTGGGGAAGAACGGCTTGAGCTCGGCCAGTTTGGCAGATACCGCATCGGCCACATCCATGGCGTTAGCACCGTCAGCCAGCACAATACCCAGGCCTGCACCTGCCATGCCATTGAGCTTGGCTTTGACGGTCAGGTTGTCAGGGCCCAGCTCCACACGCGCCACGTCCTTGATGGTCACCACCGAGCCATCGGGTGAAGCCTTGAGCACCACATCTTCAAACTGCTCCACCGTCTGCAGCTTGGTACGTGCGGTAATGGTGGCATTGAGCTGTTGCCCCTCGACAGCAGGCAGTGCACCCAGCTGGCCGGCAGAAACCTGTGCATTCTGGGCATTGAGCGCCGAGATCAGGTCCGCAGGCATCAGCCCGTACTTTTGCATCAGTGCCGGATCCATCCAGATACGCATGGCGTAACTGGTGCCAAACACATTCACATCACCCACGCCATCAATGCGGCCAATGATGTCCACGATATTGGAGTTCAGATAGTCACCAATATCCACCTGCGTCATCGCAGGGTCAGTGGAATAGAAGCTGTAGGTGACCAGAAAGTCCTGGCCGCCCTTGTTGACGAATACACCACGGCTCTTGACCGCATCTGGCAGCCGGTTCATGGCCGCCTGCAGCTTGTTCTGCACCTGCACCTGGGCCACGTCAATGTCCGTGCCTGGCGCAAAGGTCAGTGTGGTGCGCGAGCGGCCAGAAGCATCCGACGTAGAGCTCATATAGAGCATGTTGTCGATGCCCTTGAGTTGCTGCTCAATGATCTGGGTGACGGAGTTCTCCACCGTCTCAGCCGAGGCCCCCGTGTACTGCGCCGTGATGCTCACGCGTGGCGGGGCAATATCCGGGTATTGCTCCAGCGGCAAGGTAAAGATGGAAAGCGTCCCCGCCAGCATGATGACGATGGCGATCACCCAGGCAAAAATGGGGCGATTGATAAAAAACTGTGCCATAAACTGCAGCCCTTTGTGTCGTGCTTACTTGGGCTGCGCTGCGGCACGCAGGGCAGCAGCCGCGGCTTGCGGATCTACCGGCTTGGCACCGGACTTGGCATTCGGATCCACTTCTACCACCTTGACCGTATCACCAGGTTTGATGCGCTGGAAACCGTCCACAATCACACGCTCACCCGCCTGCAAGCCCTTGTCCAGCAGCCAGTTCGTACCAATGGCGCGCCCCAGCTCCACGGCGCGGCGCTCAACATTGCCATCCGCATTGACAACCATGACATGGGCACGGCCCGTCAAATCGCGCGTCACCGAGCGCTGCGGCACCAGAATGGCTTCAGGAGCCAGTCCCGTAGGCAGCTGCGCCTGCACAAACATGCCGGGCAGGATCACCCCATCAGGGTTGGGCACCACAGCACGCAAGGTCACGGTGCCCATGGTGGCATTGACGATCTGCCCCGAAAAGGCAAGCTTGCCCTCATGGTCATAAGTACTGCCGTCTTCGAGCTGGATACGGACGGGTATCTGATCCCCATCGACCTTCTGGTAGCGCCCTGACGCCCAGTCATTGCGCAACTGCAGCAAATCGGCCGTGGACTGGGTGAAGTCCACATACATGGGGTCCATCTGCACGATTTCCGTCAACGGTGTGGTCTGGTTGGCAGTCACCAGCGCACCGGGGGTCACGTTGGAGATGCTGATGCGCCCGGAAATGGGTGCTTCAATGCGGCTGTAGCGCAGATTGATACGTGCATTGTCCAGCGCGGCTTTGGCCACGGCCACATCTGCTCGAGCCTGTTTGGCTGCTGCTTCGCTCTGCTCAAACGCCTGCTCACTGATGGCCTTGATCTTGACCAGCTCTGCATTGCGGCGTGCCGTGGCTTCTGCCGTCTGCAAATTGGCTTGCGCCTTGGCCAGCGCTGCTTCCGCGCTGGTTTCGGCAGCCTTCAGGCTGGCAGCATCGAGCTGGTACAGGGGCTGCCCCTGCTTGACCATGGCACCTTCGGTGAACAGACGCTTTTGCACAATCCCGCTGACCTGGGGCCGCACTTCCGCACTCAGAAAGGCTGCGGTACGACCAGGCAAGGTGGTATCGAGCTGCTGGCTTTGCTTTTGCAGTATGACCACGCCTACTTCTGGTGCAGCAGCCTGTATCTGCCCTGCTGCTGGGGCATCAGATTCTTGGGCACAGCCCGTGAGCATAGCTACGGCCAGCATGACTGCGGCCATACCTCCGGTTTTTAAACGCTGCTGATGCGGAACAACAAAGCTGCTGGGCAAGCGGTTTCTGGCAGGAGGGCTGGCATGTGCTGAGGTCATGAGAACTTGTTATTGGATGGCAAAACTGACACATTCTCACGCCGTAATGTTGCGTTTCTGTAAAGCCATTCAAGCAAGCCGTAATTCTTGCCATGCTTTCGCAGAAAACGCTCGTCAAAGAAAGCTGCAACGCGAGAAAAAAACTGCCTAAAGGATGGGCTGTGCACCAGAAAAGTTCCCACTGGTAAGCAATTTACATACCCAGCCCTGCCGGGCAGTTCTGTCAGTCTCAAACCGCCTGACGCAGCATCTGGCGCATCTGCTCACCCAGCTCCGGGCGGCTGGCAAAGGCATCGGTAGGATTGCGCAGCTCCAGGAGATCTTCCATGCGCATTTGCACGCCGTCCAGGGCATGGGGGTGGCTAAAGATATAGAACTGGTTATCAGCCATGGCGGCAAACACCTTGCTGGCAATGTCCTTGGCTGAGACCTTGCCCGAGCTGACCGCCTTTTGCATCATGCTGCGCGCCAGCTGCTGACTGGGCGTCAGCGTGGCTGCATCGGGTGCATCAGGCCGGTTGCGCTCGCTGTTGGCTATGCCCGTAGGCACGAAATAAGGACACAGCACACTGCAGTGCACTTGGTCAGTGACCAGCCGCAAATCCTGATACAGGGTTTCGGTCAAGCTCACCACCGCATGCTTGCTGACGTTATAGACCCCCATATTGGGCGGCGACACCAGCCCCGCCATGCTGGCGGTGTTCACCATATGCCCCTGCCAATCCGGGTCCTTGCGCGCTGCCTCCAGCATCATGGGCATAAACAGGCGGACCCCGTGAATCACGCCCCACAGGTTCACTCCCAGCACCCATTCCCAGTCACGCACAGACTGCTCCCACAGCAAACCGCCTGCGCCCCCCACACCCGCATTGTTAAAGACGAAATGCGGTGCACCCAACGTGCTTTGCACCTGGCTGGCCAGCGCCTGCATGGCGGCGGCATCGCTCACATCAACCTGACACGCCATGACCTCGGGGGCCCCCAGCGCGCGCGCCTCGGCCTCCGCACTGGCCAAGGCTTGCGCCTCTACATCCACCAATACCAGCTGCATGCCTGCGCTAGCCGCAATGCGCATGCACTCCAGACCAAAGCCAGAACCTGCACCGGTCAGCACAGCGGTTTTACCTGACAAGCCATTCAACATCGGTGTCTCACTATCGTTATGTACTGGAATACGACCACAGCAAGACTGCTTCAAGCCTTGCTGCATTGAAAGCGTGAACAGGTCTAGATCAGCTGAACCAGCTGCTTGCCAAAGTTCTTGCCCTTGAGCATGCCCAGAAATGCCTCGGGGGCGTTTTCCAGCCCCTGCGCGATGCTCTCGCGGGGACGCAACTGCCCCTGTGCGACCAGGGTTGCCAGCTCCTGCAGGGCCTGGGGCCAGACATCCATGTGCTCGCTGACGATAAAGCCTTCGATCTTCACGCGGTTGATGAGGATGAGGGCGGGGTTCTGCAGAGGCAGTGGCGCGCCGTCATAGCCTGCGATCATGCCGCACAGCGCCACCCGCGCAAACGCATTGGCACGCAGCAGCACCGCGTCCAGCAGATAGCCCCCCACATTCTCGAAGTAGCCATCAATCCCATTCGGGCAGGCCTGCTTGAGTGCCTGCGACATGGCTTTGAGGTCGCTGTGGGCACGGTAGTCAATACAGGCATCAAAACCCAGTTCATTGACCGCATAGGCGCATTTTTCCGGGCCACCTGCAATACCCACAACACGGCAGCCGCGTGCCTTGGCCAGTGCACCAAAGGCACTGCCCACCGCGCCTGTCGCTGCACTGACCACCACCGTTTCTCCGGGCTTGGGGTTGATGATCTTGACCAGCCCATACCACGCCGTCACGCCGGGCATGCCAACGGCTCCCAGGTAGTAAGACAGTGGCACGTGCGTGGTATCCACCTTGCGCAGCATGCCAGGGGCGTTGCCATCCACCACGCTGTACAGCTGCCAGCCGCCCATACCGACGACCTTGTCCCCTGGCTGGAACTTGGCATGGCGGCTTTCCACCACCTCACCCACCGTACCGCCGAGCATGACTTCGCCCAGCGGCTGGGGCGCGGCATAGCTCTTGCCGTCATTCATGCGGCCACGCATGTAGGGGTCCAGACTCAGGTAATGGTGACGCACCAGCACCTGGCCTTCCTGCAAGGCAGGAGTTTCCGTTTCCACCAGCTTGAAGTTGCTGACAGCAGCTTCGCCCTCAGGACGGTTGTCCAGCAGAATCTGTTGATTGCGCGGCATGTATATCTCCTTTATTTATAGCTATAAACGCTTGCTACATAAGCGCTATAGGTCAATTTCACTCATAAAGCAGAACAGCCTGTGCTGTCCTGCCTGTCAGTCTGTGGCAATCACGGTCTGCGCCACCCCACCCTTTTGGCCGGGCTTGACGGTGCGCGGCATGTACTTGAAGGTGCCCGTGGCATGGGTGCACAGGCGGCCTTCGCTGTCATAGACCTTGCCCTCGCAATAGGCCATGGTTTTGGTACGGTGCAGCACCCAGCCCTTGGCGACCAGAGGCCCGCGCGCTGCCTGCATGAAGCTGGTCTTCATCTCGATGGTCACGCAGCCAAAGTCATCACTTTCCAGGCTGCGTGCAGCCACGGCCATGGTCACATCCAGCAGCGTCATGCTGGCGCCGCCGTGTGTCACATCAAAAGTGTTCAGATGCTCAGGCCTGGCGGTGTAGTGCAACTCCGACTCACCGTTTTCCATCTTGTGCAAAGTGAATCCCAGGTGGTCCACAAAGGGGATGGGATGTACGCCAAAACTCAACATATCGTGTCTCCGTATACATGCTTGCTGCAATGGGCTGCAAGCATAGCGGCGAGAACACCAAGCCACGCTGAAAAGCTGTCACTTTGGAGTAATGGCGACAATTCCATACGCGCAGGCCTGACTGCGCTTAGCCCAGAATGGCACTCACGCCACCGTCCACCGCCATCCATTGCCCGGTGATGTGCTTGCCTGCATCGCTGGCCAGCAGCACAGTCAGGCCCTTGAGATCTTCGCTGTCTCCCAGGCGGCGCAGCGGCGCGCGGCCTGCCATCTTTTCTTCGCCCATGGTGTCAATCAGCACCTCAGCCATCTTGGTGCGGAAAAAACCGGGGCAGATGGCGTTGACCGTAATGCCATGTGGCCCCCACTCAGCCGCCAGCGCGCGTGTGAAATTCAGCACGGCACCCTTGGAGGTGTTGTAGGCAATGGTTTTCATCTCAGTGGGGTTACCGCCCAACCCTGCAATCGAAGCCAGATTGATGATGCGCCCTCCGCGCTCGAGCATGCCCGCCTTGGCCACCGCCTGACTCAGCAAAAAGTAACCACGGACATTGAGGTTCATCACCTTGTCCCAGGCGGAGACAGGGTGGTCTTGCGCAGGCGCGCCCCAGCTGGCTCCCGCGTTGTTGACCAGGATGTCAATGTGGCCCAGCTTTTCGGTGGCCTCTGCCACCAGCCGCTGAATGTCGGCCTCATTGGCGCAATCCGCTGCAATCCATTGGGCATCAATCCCTTGCGCCTGCAGCTCCTGGGCAGCAGCTTCCAGGTCATGGGCTTTGCGCGAAGTCAGCACCAGCCGCGCTCCGGCCTCTCCCAGCGCCTGCGCCATCTGCCATCCCAGGCCGCGGGAACCTCCCGTTACCAGGGCCGTTTTGCCTTTCAAGTCAAACAGTTGTTGCACGGTGCGTGTCATGTATGGCGTCTCCTGCTCAATGTGTTGCTATGCCAGTCCATTGTGCGGTGCACACGGCACAGCCCCTGTCGCCAGCGCGAAGCCTGAAGCTCAGGAAAGCCCTGATACGCAGCACCGCCATCAGCCTCTTGCATGACATGCAAAATTAACTGTATATTTACATAGTACTGTTGATTTATACATATCTCATGTTTGCAACTGAATTGACCGAAGCCTCCGCAGCTTTCACCGTTTCCCTGTGCGACTACCCCGGCCTGCCCGAGCAGGAACGCCAACGCGCTGAAACCCGCTACGCACGCACGCTGGCGCGCCAGCTGGGCGGTGAAGCACAGGTCATAGAAACACTTCGATTGCTGGAGCGCCTGGAAGATGCCCCACCTGAAGAGATCACCGAAGAAGCCAAGGCTGCCTACCAGCGCTGGATGAAAGCCGCACGCGCCGCCGCCGAAATGGGCATGCAAGGTCTGGGTGGCGAGGAAGGCTGCTACTTCGAAGTCCGCACGCATTGATCGTAAAAACCGTAGCTATCAGCGCTTGCTGCATAAGCCCTGAAGCCTTAAAAGACCAAAAACTCAAGCACAAAAAAGCCCCAAGGCCAAAACCTTGGGGCTTTTTGATACGTAGTGCAACTGCTGGAGACGCTCTCACAAGCCAGCACATCGGAGATATGCGTTTGAGACGAGAAGCGAAGCAGCAGACAGTACAAGTAGTACGGCAAGGCTTCGCGACGAAGTATCAAGGCTTGTGTGAGTGGATCACCCCAGCCACTTGCGGGCGTTGCGCCACACACGCATCCAGGGGCTGAATTCCGACTTATCGCCCGAAGTCCAGCTCATCTGGATGTTGCGGAACACGCGCTCTGGGTGCGGCATCATGGCGGTGAAGCGGCCGTCCGCAGTCGTCACCGCCGTCAGGCCCCCTTCGGAGCCATTGGGGTTGAACGGATACTGCTCGGTCGCATTGCCGTGGTTGTCCACATAGCGCATGGCGCGCAGCACCTGGTCGGCATTGCCACGGAACTTGAAGTTGGCGTAGCCCTCACCGTGTGCCACAGCGATAGGCAGGCGGGAACCCGCCATGCCCTGCAGGAAGATGGAAGGCGACTCCAGCACTTCCACCATGGACAGACGTGCCTCAAAGCGGTTGCTCTGGTTCTGCGTAAAACGTGGCCAGTCCTGCGCACCGGGGATAATGTCCGCCAGTTCAGCAAACATCTGGCAGCCATTGCACACGCCCAGACCAAAGGTGTCGCCGCGGCCAAAGAAGGCCTGGAATTGCTCGGACAGGCGATCATTGAACGTGATCGAGCGTGCCCAGCCAATACCAGCGCCCAGCGTGTCGCCGTAGCTGAAACCACCGCAGGCCACCACACCAGCAAAGTCCTTGAGCTGTGCACGGCCCGACTGCAAGTCCGTCATGTGCACGTCCACGGCTTCAAAACCGGCTTCGGTAAAGGCATAGGCCATTTCCACGTGCGAGTTCACACCCTGCTCACGCAGCACAGCCACGCGGGGCTTGGCCTGCAGGTTCAGGAATGGCGCAGCCACATCTTCCTTGGGATCAAACGTCAGATGCACGTGCATGCCGGGATCGCTTGGCTCACCGGCAGCAGCATGCTCGCTGTCAGCGCAGACAGGGTTGTCACGTTGCTGGCAGATCTTCCAGCTCACAGCGTCCCAGACCTGGTGCAGGTCAGACAGCGAAGCGCCAAACACCTTTTGCGCATCGCGCCAGACTTGCAGTTCGCCCTTGCCAGCATCGACAGGCGACGATACAGGACGGGTCTTGCCAATGATGTGGCTGCACTGGATCAGACCGTGCTCGCGCAGCACCTGCATGACTTCGCTGCGGTCTTCGGTACGGATTTGCAGCACCACACCCAGCTCTTCGTTGAACAAAGCACGCAGGGTCTGCTCTTCGCGGCGGCCTGCGACCTGCTGACCCCAGTTCTTGCCTTCACCAGAATCCATGCGACTGTCGGAAATGCCATCACCTTCGGTAATCAGCATGTCCACATTCAGCGCCACGCCCACGTGGCCAGCAAAAGCCATCTCAGCCACAGTAGCCAGCAAGCCACCGTCGCCCTTGTCGTGGTAGGCCAGGATCTTGCCTTGGGCGCGCAGCTGGTTCACGGCATCGACCAGGGCGATCAAGTCCTTGGGGTCGTCCAGATCTGGCGTTTCATTGCCCGCCTGGTTGACCACCTGACCGATGATGGAGCCGCCCATACGCATCTTGCCGCGACCCAGATCAATCAGCACCAGCGAGGAGTCGTCCACTTCAGCATTCAGCTGCGGCGTCAGCGTGCCACGCACATCATCAATAGCGGCAAAGCCGGTGATGATCAGGCTCACAGGCGATGTGACCTTTTTCACCTCGCCGTTTTCGGTCCATTGTGTGCGCATGGACAGGGAGTCCTTGCCCACGGGAATGGAGATATTCAGCGCAGGGCACAGCTCCATGCCCACGGCCTTCACCGTGGCGTACAGCTCGGCGTCTTCACCGGGCTCACCACAGGCAGCCATCCAGTTGGCCGACATCTTGACCTTGGACAGCTCAATGGGCGCAGCCAGCATATTGGTGATGGCTTCGGCCACGGCCATGCGGCCCGAGGCAGGCGCGTTGATGGCAGCCAGCGGTGTGCGCTCGCCCATGGCCATGGCTTCGCCCTTGAAGCCCTGGTAATCAGCCAGTGTCACAGCCACGTCAGCCACGGGAACCTGCCAGGGGCCAACCATCTGGTCACGGTGTGTCAAACCACCCACGGCGCGGTCGCCAATGGTGATCAGGAAACGCTTGGACGCCACCGTGGGGTGGGCCAGCACTTCGATCACGGCCTTTTCCAGGGGCAAGCCGGTCAGGTCCATAGCGGGCAGTTCACGCTGAACCGTCGCCACATCCTTGGTCATCTTTGGTGGCTTGCCCAGCAGCACGTTCATGGGCATGTTCACGGGGAACTTCTGGTCGCCGGATTCAACGGCGGTGTCTTCCAGAATCAGGTCACGTTCTTCGGTGGCCACACCTATCACGGCGAAGGGGCAACGCTCGCGTTCACAGAAAGCGGTGAACTCATCCAGAGATTCAGGAGCAATCGCCAGCACATAGCGCTCTTGCGATTCGTTGGACCAGATTTCCTTGGGTGCCAGGCCCGACTCTTCCAGCTTGACCTTGCGCAGGTCAAAACGTGCGCCACGACCTGCATCGTTGGTCAACTCAGGGAAAGCATTGGACAAGCCTCCTGCACCCACGTCATGAATGGCCAGAATGGGGTTGTTGTCGCCCTGGGCCCAGCAGTGGTTGATGACTTCCTGCGCACGGCGCTCGATTTCGGGGTTGCCGCGCTGCACGGAGTCAAAGTCCAGCTCAGCCGCATTGGTGCCGGTTGCCATAGAGCTGGCCGCACCACCACCCATGCCAATACGCATGCCGGGTCCGCCCAGCTGAATCAGCAGCGTTCCTGCGGGGAATTCGATCTTCTTGGTCAGATCCGCATCGATCACGCCCAGACCACCGGCGATCATGATGGGCTTGTGGTAGCCGCGGGTGATGTCACCCACTTGCTGTTCGTATTCGCGGAAGTAGCCTGTCAGGTTAGGACGGCCAAACTCGTTGTTGAACGCCGCGCCACCCAGGGGGCCTTCAATCATGATTTGCAGCGGGCTGGCAATGTGCTCGGGCTTGCCCACTTCGCTGCCCCACAGCTTGGAGACCGTAAAGCCCGTCAGACCTGCCTTGGGCTTGGATCCGCGGCCGGTTGCGCCTTCGTCGCGGATTTCACCGCCTGCGCCGGTGGATGCACCGGGGAAAGGCGAAATCGCGGTGGGGTGGTTGTGCGTTTCCACCTTCATCAGCACATGGTTGACAGCCTTCTGCTTTTGATAGCTAGGAGCGCTTGCTGCATCTGCCTTGGCATCAAATTTCGCTACAAAGCGCTCAACCTCATGGCCTTCCATGATGGAAGCGTTGTCCGCATAGGCCACGATGGTGTGCTGGGGCGAGACGGCTTCGGTATTGCGGATCATGCCGAACAGCGACTTGTCTTGCGCCACGCCATCGATGATGAAGTTGGCGTTAAAGATCTTGTGGCGGCAGTGCTCGGAGTTGGCCTGCGCGAACATCATCAGCTCTACGTCCGAAGGGTTGCGCCCCAGACCGTTGAAGGCATTGACCAGGTATTCGATCTCGTCGTCTGCCAGCGCCAGGCCCCACTGCTTGTTGGCAGCTTCCAGCGCAGCGCGACCACCGCCCAGCACATCCACAAACTCCATGGGCTGTGCGGCCAGTGTGGTGAACAACTTTTCTGCTTCTGCACGCGTAGCAAACACCGACTCGGTCATGCGGTCATGCAGCAGTGCGGCGATCTGGCCCAGCTGCTCGCTGCTCAGTTCAGGCGTGCCGCCAAGCAGGCCAGACTTGAGGCTGATGCGATATTCCGTGATGCGCTCGACGCGAAACACATCCAGGCCGCAGTTGCGCGCAATGTCCGTGGCCTTGGAAGCCCAGGGCGAGATCGTGCCCATTCGGGGGGTGACGACCAGCGCCACACCTTCGCCACTGCCTTCATACGGATCACCATACGTCAACAAGGCCGCCAGACGCTGAGATTGTTCAGCAGTCACAGCGGCCTCGGTGGCAACAAGATGTACAAAGCGGGCGTCAATGCCCGTGATCTTCGGATGGATAGCGACCAGATCGGTCAGGAGTTGCTGGGCGCGGAACGAGCTCAGGGCGTTTCCACCCTCAAACTGAGTCAAATGCAAGGTCACGAGGCGGCCTGTTTATGTGAAGGCTGGTGAAAAGCATCCACACCCTGCAGGCAAGGCAACAGCGTGTGGATGCTGAATCGAGAGAAGGTCTATTTTACCGGGACGAATACTCCCTATATGGAAAGCAATATGAGCAAGCGACATAGATACATGAGTGAAGCACAGGCTTCAGGACTCTGCTAGGGGCAAAAAGTGCATTGTGTGAGCGATGGAAGCGCTGCAGTGGAATAATTGACGGCATGAGCATCACCATCAAAACCCCCGAAGAAATCGAACGCATGCGCATTGCAGGCCGTTTGGCTTCGGAAGTGCTGGACTACATCACCCCCTTCATCAAGCCCGGCATCACCACTGCAGAAATCGACCGCCTAGGCGCAGAATGCATGGCCAAGCAAGGCACACGCTCTGCGACGATTGGCTACCAGCCCCCCGGCTACCCCCCCTACCCCGGTCATCTGTGCACCTCTCCCAACCATGTGGTGTGCCACGGCATTCCCAACGACAAGCCCCTGAAGAAGGGAGACATCCTGAACGTGGACGTGACTGTCATCACCGAAGATGGCTGGTATGGCGACAACAGCCGCATGTTCATGATTGGTGAAGGCACCATTGCAGGCAAGCGCCTGTCCAAGCTCACCTTTGAAGCCATGTGGCTGGGCATTCAGCAAGTCAAGCCCGGAGCCACCTTGGGCGATATTGGCCACGCCATCCAGACTTACGCAGAAAAGCACAACCTTTCTGTGGTGCGCGAATACTGCGGCCACGGCATTGGACAGAAGTTCCACGAAGAGCCCCAGGTACTGCACTATGGCAAGCCCGGCACTGGCGTTGTCCTCGAAGAAGGCATGGTCTTCACCATTGAACCCATGCTCAATCTGGGTAAACGTGAGGTCAAGGAACTGGGCCAGGACGGCTGGACCATCATCACCAAGGACCGCAGTCTGTCTGCCCAATGGGAACTGATGCTGGCTGTCACCAAGACCGGCTATGACATCCTGACCTGGTCGGACGGCTCACCCACACCTCCCGATTTCATCCAGAGCATTCGTACCTGATCCGCAAAGCGACTCAGGGCTGAATGCATCTCTGAGCTGGAATCATCGCCACGGCCCTCATCAGGGCCGTTGCTGCTTGATGGGCGGGAAAAACGACGAGAAATCTCGGCATCGTTCGCTGCTACCTGCGGCTGACAGATGGCTGTGCGACTGATGTTTGATTCGGGAGTAGCTCTCCCCACACCCTCTTTTCCATCATTGACCGAAAAGTGAAGCACCCATGAAAAAAGGCAACGTGCCAAACACGTTGCCTTTTTAATGTGCATGCCAGCTGTTACGACTGGCATGGCTCCATGACTGGAGCGCTTGCAATCTTCAGAGAAGATTACTTGCGTGTACCAACCACTTCGATGTCCACGCGACGGTTCTTCGCACGGCCTTCGGCAGTCTTGTTGGAAGCGATAGGCTGAGCTTCACCCTTGCCTTCGGTGTAGATGCGGCTTGCATCGATGCCCTTGGACACCAGGTAAGCCTTCACAGCTTGAGCGCGACGCTCAGACAGCTTCAGGTTGTAAGCTTCTGTACCGATGGAGTCGGTGTGACCCACAGCCACAACCACTTCCAGGTTGATGTCCTTGATCAGCTGAGCCAGCTCGTCCAGAGTAGCCTTGCCAGCAGGCTTCAGCACGGACTTGTCAAAGTCGAAGAAGGTGTCAGCAGCAAAGCTCACCTTGGAAGCTGTAGGAGCAGGTGCAGGAGCTACAACAACTTCTTCAACCTTTTCTACCACTTCAACCACAGGAACCAGAGCACCGTCGCAGCCAGCAGCTGCAGTAGCGGGTGTCCAGTTGGCATCGCGCCAGCACAGTTCGTTGGTGCCGTTCTTCCACACCAGCTCGCCGGAGCCGTTTTGCCAGTTATCGATGGTCTTGCCACCGTCGGCAGCTGTCACTTGTGCGCCGGCAGCAGTTGCCAGAGCTGCAGTTGCAAACAGGATCGCTACTTTGTTCAGTTTCTTCATGGTTCTCCTCTTGGGGATTAAGCCGCAGTGCATGCACTACGAAATTCATGGACGTCATTAGTGACCATCACCAAGAACGCTGGAAATCATTGTGCCACACGGATTCTTCGAATGCTTGGCTGCGCAAGACTCTGGTGGTAGGACAAATGCGGAATGCAGATCAGATGTTGCCTGTCAGCAACAACGCATTGCATCTAAAATGGCCTCCATCGTCGTCATTGCATAACCCCGCACAACTACATGACCCAGTTCGCTAAAGAAACTTTGCCTATCAGCCTCGAAGAGGAAATGCGCCGCAGTTACCTCGATTACGCGATGAGCGTGATTGTGGGCCGCGCCCTTCCCGATGCGCGTGATGGCTTAAAGCCTGTGCATCGTCGCGTGCTGTATGCAATGCACGAGCTCAACAACGATTGGAATCGCCCCTACAAGAAGTCTGCCCGTATCGTGGGTGACGTAATTGGTAAGTACCACCCACACGGCGACAGCGCGGTATACGACACCATCGTGCGCATGGCCCAGGACTTCTCGCTGCGCCACATGCTGGTGGACGGCCAGGGTAACTTCGGATCGGTGGACGGCGACAGCGCAGCGGCCATGCGATACACCGAAATTCGCCTGTCCAAGATTGCCCACGAAATGCTGGCTGACATCGACAAGGAAACCGTCGATTTCGGCCCCAACTATGACGGCTCCGAACAGGAACCCCTGACACTGCCTACACGCCTGCCCAACCTGCTGGTCAATGGCTCTGCTGGTATTGCCGTGGGTATGGCGACCAATATTCCTCCGCACAACTTGAATGAAGTGGTGGACGCCTGCCTGCACCTGCTGCGCAACCCTGAAGCCGGTGTGGATGAACTGATGGACATCATCCCTGCGCCTGACTTCCCAACTGCCGGCATCATCTACGGCATCAACGGTGTCAAGGAAGCCTATCGCACCGGCCGTGGCCGCATCGTGATGCGCGCCAAGGTGCACTTTGAAGATATCGACCGTGGCCAGCGCCAAGCCATCATCGTCGATGAGCTCCCCTACCAGGTCAACAAGAAGACCCTGCAAGAGCGCATGGCTGAACTGGTGCACGAAAAGCGCATTGAAGGCATCAGCCACATCCAGGACGAGTCCGACAAGTCCGGCATGCGCCTGGTGATCGAGCTCAAGCGCGGCGAAGTGCCAGAAGTGGTGCTGAACAACCTGTATAAGCAGACTCAGCTGCAGGACACCTTTGGTGTGAACATGGTGGCACTGGTCGATGGCCAGCCCAAGCTATGCAACCTCAAGGATCTGATCCAGGTCTTCCTGCAGCACCGCCGCGAAGTGGTGACTCGCCGTACCGTGTTTGAGCTGCGCAAGGCACGCGACCGCGGTCACATTCTGGAAGGTCTGGCCGTTGCACTAGCCAATATTGACGACTTCATCGCCATCATCCGCAACGCCCCCACACCACCTGTGGCCAAGGCCGAGCTGATGAACCGCACCTGGGACAGCAAGCTGGTGCGCGAGATGCTGACCCGCACCCGCGAAGATGGCTCTGCAGTCAATGCCGACGACTACCGCCCCGAGTCGCTGGAAAAAGAATTCGGTCTGGGTCAGGACGGCCTGTACCGTCTGTCCGAGACACAGGCGCAGGAAATTCTGCAAATGCGCCTGCAGCGCCTGACTGGTCTGGAGCAGGACAAGATCGTCGCCGAATACCGCGACATCATGGCCGCCATCGAAGACCTGCTGGACATCCTGGCCAAGCCCGAGCGCGTGTCCGTCATCATTGGCGACGAGTTAACCCAACTCAAGGCTGAATTTGGTCAGAACAAGATTGGCGCTCGCCGCTCGACCATCGAGTACAGCGCACAGGACCTGTCCACCGAAGACCTGATCACCCCCACCGACATGGTGGTGACGCTCTCGCACACCGGCTACATCAAGAGCCAGCCTTTGTCTGAATACCGCGCCCAAAAGCGTGGTGGCCGCGGCAAGCAGGCCACACAGACCAAGGAAGACGACTGGATTGACCAGCTGTTCATTGCGAACACGCACGACTACCTGCTGTGCTTCTCCAACCGTGGCCGCATGTACTGGCTCAAGGTCTGGGAAGTTCCCTCGGGTTCGCGCAACTCGCGTGGCCGCCCCATCGTCAACATGTTTCCGCTGCAGGAAGGCGAAAAGATCAACGTGGTGCTGCCGCTCACGGGTGATAACCGCAGCTTCCCTGAAGACCACTACGTCTTCATGGCCACCAGCATGGGCACCGTGAAGAAGACCGCTTTGAACGAATTCAGCAACCCTCGCAAGGCCGGCATCATTGCCGTTGGCCTGGACGAAGGCGACTACCTGATTGGCGCAGCGCTGACCGACGGCAAGCACGACGTGATGCTGTTCTCTGACGCAGGCAAGGCCGTGCGCTTTGACGAAAACGATGTGCGCCCCATGGGCCGCAATGCACGTGGCGTGCGCGGCATGAACCTGGAAGATGGCCAGAGTGTGATTGCCATGCTGGTGGCCGACGCTGAAGGCCTGGATGGCGGCGACCACTCTGTGGCTCAGAGCGTGCTGACCGCCACTGAAAACGGCTACGGCAAGCGCACCCACATCAGCGAATACACCCGCCACGGCCGTGGCACCAAAGGCATGATTGCCATCCAGCAGTCCGAGCGCAACGGTAAGGTGGTCGCAGCCACCCTGGTTGCACCTGAAGACGAAATCATGCTGATCACCGACAAGGGCGTGCTGGTGCGCACCCGTGTGGCAGAGATCCGCGAGATGGGCCGTGCAACGCAAGGCGTGACGCTGATCAGCCTGGACGAAGGCGCCAAGCTCAGCGGCCTGCAACGCATTGCCGAAAACGATGCGAATGGCAATGAGGGCGACGGTGATGGTGAGGCGGCCGACAGCGGCGCAGCACCAGACGCCGCTGCCGAGTAAGAAAAGAACGACACCCCATAGCGCAAGCCGTGGGGTGTTTTTTCATCTAAGATCGATTTTTTTGATAGCTGCTGGCGCACACCCATGCTGCGCCAGTCGTGATTTGACTGTAAGAACGATGAGCCGCCCTTTCAATTTCTCCGCCGGTCCTGCCGCCATTCCTGAAGAAGTTCTGCAACAAGCTGCCAACGAAATGCTCAACTGGGGCAATTCCGGCATGGGCGTAATGGAGATGAGCCACCGCGGCAAGGAGTTCATCAGCATTTACGAAGCTGCAGAAGCCGACCTGCGCGAGCTGCTGGCCGTGCCTGCCAACTTCAAGATTCTGTTCATGCAAGGCGGCGGTCTGGCTGAGAACGCCATTGTTCCGCTGAACCTGTCCAAGGGCGGCACGGCCGACTTTGTGGTCACCGGCAGCTGGAGCCAGAAATCCTTCAAGGAAGCCGCCAAGTACGCCCACAACCACCTGGCCGCCAGCGGCGAAGCCAGCAGCTACACCTCCATTCCTGATGCAGCCAGCTGGCAGCTGTCCAGCGATGCGCAGTACGTGCACATCTGCAGCAACGAAACCATCCATGGCGTGGAATACCAGGAACTGCCTGACCTCAAGGCGCTGGGTTGCGATGCACCTCTGGTGATTGATTTCTCTTCCAACGTGGCCTCCCGCCCACTGGACTGGAGCCGCGTAGGCCTGGCCTTTGGTGGCGCGCAAAAGAACATTGGCCCTGCGGGCCTGACCATCGTCATCGTGCGTGAAGACCTGCTGGGCCATGCGCTGGACATCTGTCCCTCGGCCTTTAACTACAAGACCGTGGCAGACAACAACTCCATGTTCAACACCCCACCCACCTGGGGCATCTACATGGCAGGTCTGACCTTCCAGTGGCTCAAGCGCCAGCGTGAAGGCGAGCTGACCGGCGTGGCCGCCATGGAAGCGCGCAACAAGGCCAAGGCCGATGTCTTCTACGACTATCTGGACCACTCACAGCTGTACGTGAACAAGGTGGACAAGGCCTGCCGCTCGCGCATGAACATCCCCTTCTTCCTGCGTGACGAAAGCCGCAACGAAGCCTTCCTGGCCGCTGCCAAGGAGCGCGGCCTGCTGCAGCTCAAGGGCCACAAGTCCGTGGGCGGCATGCGCGCCAGCATCTACAACGCCATGCCGATGGAAGGTGTGCGCGCACTGGTCGACTTCATGCAGGATTTCGAACGCACCAGCGCCTGATTCGCCCACAAGAATTTAAAAATAAGAGCTGCTAGCGCTCTCTAAATAAGGGATTCAGAATGATTTCATATTGAAACCCTTGCTGGACCAGCGCTAGCTGCTTCTCTTTTCGAGGAAGCCATGAGCACAGAACCCCAAGCCAGCCCTGAACTGCTGCAGCTGCGCAATCAGATTGACAGCCTGGACCGCCAAATGTTGGAGCTGGTCAACCAGCGCGCCAAAGTCGCGGAGCAAGTGGGTGAGCTGAAGAAAAAAGAAGGCTCGGCCTTCTTCCGCCCTGACCGCGTCGCGCAGGTGATCGAAAAGATCAAGGCCAGCAACCCCGGCCCACTCAAGGGCGCGCACGTAGCCGCCATATGGCGCGAAATCATGTCGGCCTGCCTGGCGCTGGAATCCCCCCAGCGCGTGGCCGTGCTGGGTCCCGCAGGCACGTTCTGTGAAGAAGCCGCCGTGCAGTACTTCGGCGGCGCGGCCGACTTCCTCTACTGCAACACCTTTGAAGAAGTGTTCCACGCCACGGCCGCAGGCAGCGCGCAGTACGGCGTGGTCGGCGTGGAAAACTCCACCGAAGGCGTGGTCAACCGCACGCTGGACATGTTCCGCCACACGCCCTGCCACATCGTGGGCGAGGTCAGCATGCTGATTCGCCACAACCTGCTGCGCACCAGCAACTCCATCGATGGCATCGAGGTCGTGGCCGCCCACCCACAGGCCCTGGCGCAGTGCCACGCCTGGCTGTCCAAGCACCTGCCGCATGCGGAGCGCCGCCCGGTCGAGAGCAACGCCGAAGGTGCGCGTCTGGCTGCACTGAACCCCACATGGGCGGGCATCAGCAGCGAACGCGCCGCTCAGCAGTTTGGCCTGCATATCGTCAGCCATGCGATTCAGGACGATGCCTACAACCGCACGCGGTTTGCCATCATCTGCCTGCCCCATACGCTGCCAACCCCTGCGCCCACGGGCAAGGATTCGACCAGCCTGGTGCTCTCCGTCAACAACCGCCCAGGTGCGGTGCACGACCTGCTGGTGCCACTGAAAAAGCACGGCGTATCGATGACGCGCATCGAATCGCGCCCTGCCCGCACTGGCCAGTGGGAGTATTACTTCTACATCGACATCGAAGGCCACCCCGCGCAGGACAACGTTGCCAAGGCGCTTCAGGAGCTGCAGGATCTGTCAGCCTTCTACAAAGTGCTGGGCACCTACCCCACCCCTGCGGAATAAGGCTGCGCCATGTTTGAACAACTCGGACTCATTGGCTGCGGCCTCATGGGGGGCTCTTTTGCGCTGGCACTCAAAAAAGCCGGACTGGTCAAGCGCGTGGTCGGCTACAGCAAGTCCCCCACCACCACGGCACGCGCCCTGCAGATGGGCGTGATTGATGTGGAAGCCCCTTCCGCACTGCTGGCCGCAGCGGGCGCGGATCTGGTGCTGCTGGCCGTGCCCGTGGGTGCGACCGAAGCCACACTCAAATCCATCAAGCACCTGGTCACCCCAGAGATGCTGATCATGGACGTAGGCTCCACCAAGGGCGACGTGGTGCAGGCTGCACGCCATGCGCTGGGCAACCAGCTGGCCAGCTTTGTGCCTGCACACCCCAATACTGGCAAGGAAGTCGCGGGCGTGGCCCATGCGGATGCCGACCTGTACCAGGGCGCCAAAGTCATACTCACGCCCACCGAACGCACGCTGACCCAGCACCTGCACAAGGCGCAGGCGCTGTGGACCGCGCTGGGCTGCGAGGTACGCGTGATGGCGCCCGAGACACACGACGCGGCTTTTGCCGCCATCAGCCACCTGCCCCACATGCTGGCATTTGCCATGATGCAAAGCGTGATGCGCCAGGAGCAGGCCGACGCTTTCCTGAGCGTGGCGGGCCCCGGTTTTCGGGACTTCACCCGCATTGCCGCTGGCGACCCCAAAATGTGGCGCGACATTCTGCTGGCCAACAAGGCCGAGGTGCTGGCCCAGGCGCAGCACTTCAAACAGGCTGTACAAGCCTTTGAAGACGTACTGCAGGCTGGCAATGCCCAGGCCCTTGAAGACCTGATCACCCTGGCCAGCGCCGCACGTGCCCAATGCCGCTTTAACCAGCCAGCTTCCGCTGCCGACCCCACCCTTACTGCCTGAGTTACTTGCGCATGTACACCACCGCTTTTCTTGACCTTCCTCATCTGGCCACTGCCAGCGGTAGCGTGCAGCTGCCAGGCTCCAAGAGCATTTCCAACCGCGTGCTGCTGCTAGCAGCGCTGAGTCAGGGCTCGACCACCATCCACGACCTGCTGGATTCGGACGACACCCGCGTCATGCTGCAGGCCCTGCAGCAGATCGGCTGCGTGGTCGAGCCTGCCGCCGTTGTGCCCGGTCAGCCGCTGCGCATCACAGGCCTGGGCGGCAAGCTCCCCAGCGCTGATCTGCACCAGCTCTTCCTCGGCAACGCTGGCACAGCCATGCGCCCCTTGACGGCGGCGCTATCGCTGCTGGGCGGCAATTTTGAGATGAGCGGTGTGCCGCGCATGCACGAGCGTCCCATTGGCGACCTGGTCGATGCCCTGCGCCAGCTGGGCTGCCAGATTGATTACCTGGGCAACGAGGGCTATCCCCCGCTGCGCATTGCACCCGCAGACTTGTCACAACTGGACCGCAGCCAGCCCATTCGTGTGCGTGGCGATGTCTCCAGCCAGTTTCTGACCGCGCTGCTCATGGCCCTGCCGCTGATTGCCCAGCAGCAAGCCGTGCACATCGAAGTCGTGGGCGAACTGATCTCCAAGCCCTACATCCACA
>ERZ1034913.327-NODE-327-length-41470-cov-8.150815_pt1 | contig 41470 bp, 37 predicted proteins | sample MGYA00520697_ERZ1034913 | MGnify/ENA primary metagenome ERZ1034913 (study PRJEB33766, sample SAMN09781786) | gut metagenome | biome: gut microbiome | host: Homo sapiens | place: Madagascar | study: EMG produced TPA metagenomics assembly of the PRJNA485056 data set...
GGAACGTCGCTTGGTCGGACCTCCCGCGCGGGCCGTCAGGCCGGTGTCCGTTTTTCCGGGGGCGGGGGTGCCGGGCGTTGGGGCGGCCCGGACAGGGGACGGTCGACCCGTTCCCCTGTCCGGTTTACCTACCGGTGGTGGGGTGTCCAGTCGGGCACGGCTCCGTTGAGCAGTTCCTCCTGTCCGTCGTCGTATCCGGTTTGGTAGGCTTCGTCCCAGATGTCGTTGATGTCGTATCCGGCGAGGTCGTATCCGTAGCCGTCCCAGATGGTGTTGCTCACCGTGATTGTGGTCTGGTTCTCTCCTTGGATTGGTTCGGCTCCGTGGAGCCATTCGATTCGTCCGTCTTGGTCGATTTTGGCGAATTTGCCTTGGGTGCCGTCCGTGAGGTCGGCTTGTCCGGTTTGCCATGCGAGTATCGCGTTGCGGCTGTCTGACGCGTATCGTCCGTGCGTGTACCGGTGGGCGATGCCGTTGTGGGCGATGTATCCGGTCTCGCCGTTGGACAGACGGTAGCGGAACGGGTGGGTGTTCTCGGTTTTGACGGCTCCGTGGGTCGCGAGACGGAAATGCAGGAGGAACGGGCTTGCGGCGAATTTGTCCCAGTTGGCGAGAATCACGGCTAGGGTCTGCCGGTTGTCGGGATTGCGGTAGCGGTGCAGTCCGTCCTTGTCGTGCCATGCGATGCCCGCCCCGTCCGGATTCATCTCGCTCATTTGGACGAGTTGGCTGATGGTGGGCATGGCTCCCCTGTCGGCGGTGATGATGACGCACATGTCAGTCCTCCTTGCGGCTGGTGGCGATACGCATTGCGGGCGTGGTTCGTGGCGCGGTGTAGGCGCTTCGCGCGCTTTCGCGCATGATGTCGGCGGTTTTGAGCTGGTAGAGTTCATGGCTCTCGAAGTAGCGCCACATGTGGTGCGCCCATTCGAGTGCGACGGCGAGGCGTGTGGCGGTGGTGTCGTCCCATCGGGCGAACGTGCGCAGTTCGATGGTGTCCGCGTGGGTGTTGTTGACGGCGGTGTCCTTGCCGCTGTAGTCGCCGTGCCGGAGTTCGCACCAGCGGTTGTAGTAGGTGTGGCGCATGTTGAGGTTGCGTGCCTGCCGGTCGGACAGTCCCTTGAGCGCCCAATACCAGCGGCTCGGGGTCTGACGGCGGGTGCGGCGCACATGCATGTGTCCGCCCGCCCGTTCGGGTTCGTCCCCGTAACAGTGGATTGATTCCACAAGCTCGTTGATGGCGTCGAAGTCGGTGGTGAAGAGGATGTCGGTCTGGTATTCCAGCCCGTCGCGGTGGTACAGGCTTCCGTCCGTGCAGTATCCGGCTATAAGCGGGTGGTTTTTGAGTTTGTCGTGGTCGTGTCCGCCGTTGATTTCGATTTCGAGTCCGACCGTGAACATGTGCTCGTGGCTGTTCATGATGCGTTGGCGCTCCGGACTGTATGCGGGGGCTTTTTTTGATTCAGACAGGCAGTTCGCGCAGTAGGCGCAGTCGTCTTGGTCGCTCCACCGCACGCATTCCCCGCACAAGATGTCCCCGCAGTTCTCGCACGAGTACCGGCAGTCCGCGCACACATATTCGTCGCAACTGTCGCACACGGTCCGGCATTCCTCGCACAGGATGTCCCCGCAGTCCGTGCAGTACGCCGCGCAGTCATAGCACACGCGGTTCGGGCAATCGTCGCAGTCCGCAAGGTGGGATGGGCAGTACACGTACCCGCAGTTGACGCATTCCTCCCCGCAGTCCGCGCACATGCTCCCCTTGCATATGGCGCAGTGTTCGGTTTTGTCCTCTCGTAGCGGCTCGTCGCAACATGGGCAGACGCGCGGGGTCTCGTCGTTCGCGGCGTCGGTGGTCTTGCTGTCGTTGGTCATGTTCATCACGCTCCTATGTCGTTGCACTTTCCTTGACCGGACGGGTCACGTTGGCGCGGGCGACACGTCCGACATGCAAGCCGGATCGCCGGGTCGGATTCCGTGTGGTATCCGCTCTGCGGACACACGGGTCCGGCATGGCGCGCATGGCCGGAGCGAAGCGCAGGACGGGCGGAGGCTTGCGGGGAGGCGTGGCGGCTGTGACGATGGGGCCCGGCCGGTCAGACGGGCGGCTGGAGATTGTGTTTTCGTTTCCCGGCCTTGCGCCCGCCGCGTCATCGTGGGGGCGTCTTCGACGCCACGTTGGAGTGGCGGCGGTGGATTGATCCGCCCTTGGGCGGATTCCGTTTTTCCGCGTCTGCTTATGCGGGCGTGGAACCGTCGTCGGCCGTCAGGCCGGCCGATGGTCGGAGGGGTGGGTGGTGGCGTTGAATGGATGATCCGCTGTCGCGGGCGATGGCGGATTCCTTTTCCGGGGGCTTGCATCAAGCCCCCGAACGGTATATGGTATATATACCGTATACCGTTGTTTGTTGGAAGGAGCATGAACCATGACCGGTGAGAACAGTCCCGTCGTGACGCGTTCGGCGGCGGATTTCCGCATGATGAGGGAGACCCTGGGCCTGTCGCAGGCGTGGGTCGCCCGCACCGTCGGGGTGACCACGCTGACGGTCGTGCATTGGGAGGATCCGCGTGAGTTCGCGCTTCCCCGTCGTGAGGCGTGGGACCTGGTCGAGGACATGTGGGCCGAGGCCGACCGCCGTGCCACGGCCTTCGTGGACATGGCGTCGAAGGCCGTGGCCCTGGCCCGGGACAACGGCATCGAACCGGAGCCGGTGATGCTGTCGTACTGGAGGGACCTCAAGGAGCATGAGATCGCGCACAGGGACGAGGACGTCACCATCGCCGGATTCCATCTCGGTCGTCGTGGCATGATGCGGTTGGAGAACGCGTCGGTGCGTATGGCCGTGGACAGGCTGCACGCGCTCGGCATCCCCCTGACCGTGATGTACGCGGAGATCGAGGCCTGACGGGATGATGGGATACGGAGGGATACCGCCCGCCCCGCATCGTTCCCGATTCCGGGTCATTCGTCGGGGCGTCCACGTTCATTCCGGGGAGCGGACGGATCCGTCCGTCTCGTCTTATTGATGCGAATGGACCAATTTTTTGGTGCGAAAAATGAACTCGTGGACGAAAGTCATGCGATTTCCGTGTCCGCCGCCTGTTTCACGCTAGGATTGACGGTGATTCATCGAAGTCATCCGAACCGGGACGACAACCTTAAGGTCCAGCCCGGCCCCCACGAGAGGACGAAGGACGGTACGTGGCATGACATTGACGGGCATCGAATTGGAGACCAGACGCAGACTGCTGGGACTGAGCCAGCAGGATCTGGGATTGTGCATGGCGGTGATCGCACCCAGGGACGACGATCCGCGGCCGGTGTCGCAGAACACGATCAGCAAATGGGAGGAAGGCCGGAACGGCCTGCCGTTGCCGGAATGGGTCGCGAAGGCCATGCCCCTGATCCTCGACCGGATCGCGCGGATGCAGGAGGCGTTGGACGAACGCGCCATGGAATATCTGGAATCGTTGAAACCCGATGACGACGACGTGGTGCATGTTCCCGCGTACCGTTCGTACCAGGCGTTCTGGAAGGCCGCGCCCCGTTTGAAGGGGTGGCCGTACGCGATGTGGAACACCGCGCTCGTCCACGCCATCGACAGCATCGAGGACAACCGCGACTATAGGTTGGACGCCATCAGATAGTCAGTCCTGCGCATGCTCTCTGACATAGCCGATGAACTTTTTGAACGGCCAAATGCTGCCACGATATTCCGCAGGATATGATCTGATATAGGGTTCCGGCACGATCAGGCGAACGTTATCTTCCATCATCTCGTTCAGCTGTTGGACACTGTTGCCCTGTTGCAGGGTGATGAGCCATTTGGGCTCGTTTTCCATGCGCTTGGCCTCTGTAAGGATCTGCCTCCATCGATCCTTGCAAGTGGTCTTCGCGGCGAGCACGACCAGTTTGTCGGGACTCCTGCCCATGTCGTGGTAGGCCGCGCCGGATGGGAACACGAAATCGGGTCTCTTACTACCTTCGGTCTTCACTTGTTCTTGGAACAGCAGACCATTAGCGGTCAGGATCGCGCCTATCTGGTTCTCGAAACCTTTTCCCGCGCGTGACTTGCGGCTGTTAAGCAGGGAGAGGGCGAGTTGAACGAAAGCGTCCAGATCATCGAATCCATCACGTACACTGTCCATGTATTTCGCCTGTTCCATATGTCTGAACAAGGCGTATTCCACGCGCGTATATTCGATCAATTTCAGATCGGGGTTGATTCTTAAATATTCGGTATGGTCGTAGATTTTCTCTTGAATCTCCCTTGCCTTGGCGGAGACCGTTTCCCCTTTGGGGAAATCTCCGCCATCGCGCAGATTCAACTCATCGACCCACTCGAGGATTGCTTTTTCTTCGGCTTCTCCATACGTCAACGCCGCAGTTCCGGTCGTGATGACTTGGTTCAGGTCGACCGGTGAAAGCTGGAACGCATCAAGCCATGCGTCGACGGCGTCATCGCCGTCCAATATGAACGCCTCGTAATGATCGAAGTCATGCCGTGTGAGCACGAACAACGCGCCTGCCTGTTCCGGTGCGAGATATGGGAATCCTCTTCCGAAACAGGTTATGCGTAGTTCTCCTTTGCTGGGATACCAAGTGAACTTGCTTGTGGTCTCCTCTCCCATAGGCCAGCGAATCACGACCTCGCGCTTGAATATCTGGTCGGAGGCATCTCTGTTGCCAAAAAGGAACGACCACGCACGCCGTCCGACGAGGATGCCTGACTGATGCCCTCCTGTAAGTCCCGCATCGTTGGCCGAAAGGAATTTGGCGTACGCTTGGCCCGATCGGCCGGTGGCCGCTATCGCCTTGTCCGCAATGCTTTCTTCTCCCATGCGCCCCATGATACCCTTGAGGCGCATCTCTTACTTATTCATCGACGATTAGCTGCGTTGCATTGCTTTTCGCTGGGATATTTTATTAGCATAATGCTATAATATATTCCCATGAGTGATGTTATGGATTATCAATCGGATACCTCAGCCAAGGCAATGGATATGGTCAAACTGTTGCGCGGGTCAATGACGAGACGACAGCTCGCGGAGTCGTTGGGCGTATCCACATCGACCGTGGAGCGTTGGGAGACAGGCAAAGTCGAATGCAAGGCCGCGTATCTCCCAGCACTGAAGAAACTGTATTACGGCACGACCCATGAGACTGGCACCGACTTCAGGACCCTCGACCTGTTCGCTGGCATTGGCGGTATCCGTCGCGGTTTCGCATCCGCGGGCGGGCATGCCGTGTTCTCGTCTGAATGGAACGAATTCTCCACGCGTACATACCGCACAAACTACGGATTTGCGGAACAGATGACAGGAGATATCACTCAAGTGCAGGTTGATGACATCCCCGATTGTGACGTGGTCCTCGCGGGCTTCCCATGCCAGCCGTTCAGCGTCGCAGGCGTCGCCAAGAAACGCAGCCTGGGGCGTGAAACCGGCTTCAGAGATAAAACCCAAGGCACCTTGTTCTTCGATGTCGCCCGCATCATCGCGGCAAAACAGCCGGCGGCATTCCTGCTGGAGAATGTAAAGAACCTCACCTCCCATGACAAGGGACGTACATTCAAGGTGATCCTCGACACGCTCCAGAACGAACTGGGATACGAGATCCACTGGAAGGTCATCGACGGACAGTACTTCGTCCCGCAGCACCGCGAAAGAATCTACATCGTCGGCTTCCGCTCCCCCACCGATTTCACGTGGGATGACCTGAAGTACCCTGATCACACTCCGGTGCTCGCAGACATCCTGCACAGGACGGACGGGACGGAACCGTTCCTTCCATGGGATGGAAACCGGTTCTTTGATTTCAACCACCAACGGGTCGGGGAAAAATACACGCTCACCTCGCACTTATGGCAGTATTTGCAAAACTACAAGGCGAAGCACGAGGCCATGGGACATGGATTCGGATACGGACTAGTCACGCCAGACATGGTGTCCCGGACCCTGTCTGCACGCTACCACAAGGATGGCTCCGAGATCCTCGTCGCCCAGAATGGAGACCGTCCAAGGCGGTTGACGCCACGCGAATGCGCCCGTCTTATGGGATATCCCGACGATTTCCGCATTCCGGTATCGGACACCCAGGCGTACCGCCAGTTCGGAAATTCGGTCGTGGTTCCGGTCATCGCGGAGATTGCCCGAATCATGCGACCCCATATCCTGAAGGTTATGGAATCCGATATGCCATCCGCGCCCGTCGCATTCTCCGATGACGCGTTCCTGGAGGCCCGGCGGCGGGCGACCGGGGGGGGGAGCCATAACTGACATTGCGTCTCCAGTTGGAGTGACGCGTTATTTTCTGATTGTTCTGACGCTGATCGCGATGTATCGTATCGCCCGTCCCGCGCCATGTAAGTGTTGGCTCACATTCGTGTGCAACACTTACATGGTCGTGGCCCGGTGCCGTTCCGGTTTCAGGCCGGCGCTCATGATTACTTCGATCCTTTGGGTTCCACGCACGGGGAGGTCCCTTGGATCGGTGAAGTCCCATATGCCGCCGAGCAGGGTCTCCAGATCATTGAGGAACATCGCCACCCGACGGTCGTCTCCATCGATCCTGACTCGCAGCGTTCCGCCGTCCGCCGGCTTCTCCGCGGCTTCGCGTCTTTTCCTGTTCTTTTCGAGATTCCATTCATAGCCCTGCGCCATGGTCGGCGGTTCTATCGCGGACAGCGCCGCGTAGGCCTGGAATTCCTCGCTCGCGGCGTCCCTCTTCTTCTCCTTGGCGTCGGCGAGGCCCGCGCGCAGCGCCTTGCGATCCGTCTCACGCGCGACGTCCATGGACAGCAGCTTGGAGAGGGTTCGTCGGCCGAGCCTCACGTTGCGCACGGCCGCAAGCCCCTTCGACTCGAGGGCGCGCGCCGCCCTCCTGCGGCTTTCGACCTGGGAGCGTGGCATGTCCGGACCTGCGATCCAGACCCCGGATCCCGACCGTTCGAGCTCTTCGAGCAGCTGGCGTTCGACCTTTCCCATCCCCCGCGACATCGCGACCTCCTCGAATATGTGTTGGACTTAATACACTACAACGTTTATTGCCAGCATATCATAAGTGTTGTATCGAGTGCGGAAACAACACTTAATTTTGTTCGCTCGTGCCGGATGCCGTCCCGGAAACGGCCGTTTATGGAACGATCGCTTCGGATTCCCCTTTCATGCGGTTTCGCCGCATGAAAAGCATCCCATAACCCGTCCCGGAAACTATGTTCCGCGATGCGCATGCGCCAACGGGTTTTGGGTATATCGTGGAGCGTATGGGCAGCAGGATCTATGGATACGCGCGCGTGAGCACGAACCGGCAGGACGCCGCATTGCAGCGGGACGCACTCGAAAAGGCCGGATGCGACGACATCTTCATCGATGAGGGCGTTTCCGGAGCGAAGGCGCACCGTCCCGAACTCGACAGGATGGTCGGCATGCTGCGCGAGGGCGACACCGTGGTCGTATGGAAGCTCGACCGGTTGGGCCGTTCCCTGCAGAACCTCGTTGAGCTCGTCAACAAGTTCGACGGGATGGGCGTGCAGTTCAGATCGCTCACCGAGGCGATCGACACGACGACGCCGGGAGGCGTGCTCGTGTTCAACATCTTCGCGTCCCTGGCGCAGTTCGAACGCGACCTGATCCGAGAACGCACCAGCGCCGGCCTCCAGGCGGCCCGCGCACGCGGCCGTCATGGCGGACGTCCGACGAAGCTCAATGAAAGGCAGGTGCGCGAGGTGCGGCGTCTTTACGATTCGCGTACGGTGACGGTCGGACAGCTGGCTGCGATGATGGGAGTGGGACGCTCGACCATCTACCGCGTATTGAACGCGTCGAAATCCAGTTGAGCCCGTCAGCCGCGACTATATGCTGGACGCCGTCAGATAAAGAAATCGGCACTTCAAAAAGGGAAAACAAGGTGCCAACGTCAACGTTCTAAATCATCGCTGGCACCTTGTTCAGAGCGGATCATGAAGGATCTGATTGCTGTCATGATCTTCATCACAGTTTAGCACCAGCCAACTCCATGTTCGCCCCAAAGGAGTCGCTCGATTCGTTCGTCTTCCTGGTCGAACAATGGACGGGCCTTCATGTCGATCTGTCGCGAGAATTCCAGATCCTCTTCCCTTTCCTCCTCATGATCGGACGCACGCCACCGATCATGGTACGTGTAGTCCAGTTCTGACGCTTCGGCTTTGAGCACATAGTTCCTTGAACAGGGGCGGCACATCATGCCGCCCGATGGTGGGTGACATAGGAAACCGCCGAACCCTCCGGAAAGCCGCGGAACCAAGCCCCATATTTGAGGTCTAGCACCGTTTGGCGACCGTACTGCGGACTCTAGCAGGCCGAAGGAACAATCAGCGGACGCCCCACTCCCGCGCCAAGGTCTCCGGGGTGACTCCTTGGCTGATGCGTTCCAGATCCTCACCCTCATACTCATCCACATCGGCAAGATAAAGAATCGCCCGCTGTGTACGGTTCCACCCTCTCAAATATCCGATTCCCGACTGCGTCGCAGCCCGCCGCACAGCCCATTTGCTCCATCCGCGATCTCGCGCCATACGGTAGATTTCAACGGCGAAGGCGCGATTGCCTTCGGTTCTAAGAGTGGCATGCAGCCATGGAATCACTTCGTCGTATCGTATCGTCCGATGTGCGCGCATGCCGTTTTCGCTCGCCCGCTGTATCCCCGCTGCGGACAGAAGATTCGCCAGAAACCGCTCCTTCTCTTCCAGCGTCCGCTGCCCGGCGCTAATCTCCGCCTTCAGGATGTCGATCTCCTCTCGGACGTCCGAAGCCAATTGGGCGACCGTCAGCGCCGACGATCGGATGTCATGACGGACGGCGCGGGTCTGCCGCGGCCGGCCGGTCGCACGCCGCCGAGCCAGCCGACGGTCATACTCCGAGCGTGAAACTCGCTTTTTACCCATAAAATCACATCCTTCTTATCCGACGCTCAGAACCGAATCTCATCATAGTCGGTGAGGACGTCCGAATGCTCCCAGACGAAACCATTCACAGCTGCCAGATCTCCCATGGTTTCCGCCTATTCCCTATCTTTCATCATCGTCTATCAGGTCTTCTGCGTGCACGCCGAGCGCACGGGCGAGCCGTACCGCGTTGCGCAACGGTATGCCCTCAACGCTGTATCGGCCGTTTTCAAGCTCGCTGATCCGGGATTGCCTGATGCCGGACAGCGTGGCGAGTTTCTCCTGGCTCATGCCTTTCTTGCACCGCCAGTATCGCAGCCTGCCGTCCATCACTCGTCCTCCGGTTCCGTGGCCGGCAGGAGCGTGCGGAAGTCGCCGTAGGAGAGCTTTCCCTTTCTTGCGAGCTGGTCGACGTGCTGTTTGACGAGTGTTTCGGACACGCCTCTCAGACTGCCGTGCCCGTCGAGACGGTCAAGCCCCTGTTCCACATAGAAGACCCCTCTGCTGCCGCGCAGTCCCTGCACGATCTTGGTCGCACCCAAACCGTGGCCAAGGAGTTGGTTGACGCTCGCGACGTAGCCGATGATCGCCTGGTCGACGTCACTGATCGAAACGGTCGTGATGGGACCTCCCCTGGTGGCCTCATGCGGATGCTCGTCCACCTGCGCGACGCGTCCGGCTTTCCGGGCGTTCCGTTCGGACCTTCTGGCCTGTCGTTCGGCTTTCCTTCTCGCCTTTTCCTCTCGGCTTGGCTCCTGGTCGACATCGCCGGTTTCGGGATCGTACGTGCAGTTCGCACAGTAGTCGCAATGCTCGGCCGCGCTGTCGCCGAAGTATCGCAGGATCATACGGCGCAGGCAGTCCTCACTTTCGCAGTAGTCGCTCATCGCGTTCAACCGTTCCAACGCGGCCTTGCACACCTTGTCCTGGCTTTCGATGTCGGTCATGGCAGCGCCGGCGTTCTGACGGATCCTGTCGCGCCATGACCTGAAGTCGCCGTCGCACCAGATCAGGATGCTGCGTGCGGGCTTGCCGTCGCGTCCCGCGCGTCCGGCCTCCTGGTAGAAGCATTCGATGCTTTCACACGGGCCGTCGTTGATGACCCAGCGCACGTCGGACTTGTCGACGCCCATGCCGAACGCGGTGGTCGCGCAGATCACACGCGGACTGCCGTTGAGGAATCCGTCCTGGATGCGTTTCTTGTCCGCTTCGGGCACGGTGGAATAGAACGCCTCAGCGTCCACGCCATATTGTTTGAGCTCGATGGCGAGACTGTCGCATTCGGCACGGCTGTTGCAGTAGACGATGCCGCAGTCCTGGTGCCCGACCGCCCACTCGCGGATGAACTTCACTCGTTTGCGCGGCTTGAGCTTGAGGGTGTCGAAACGGATGTTGGGACGGTCGAAGCCGGTCTTGACCATCACGGGCTGTCTGAGTCCAAGGTTTTCGGCTATCTGCGGGATCTGGCCGGGCGTCGCGGTCGCGGTGAACGCGGCCATCACCGGACGGGCGGGCAGTCCCTTGATGAACTCGCCGATGCGCAGGTAGCTGGGACGGAAATCATGGCCCCATTGGAGCACGCAGTGGGATTCATCCACCGCGACCAGATCGATCCTCGTGCTCTTCGCGAAGAACTGGAAGTCATCCGCCCACAACCGTTCCGGCGCGACGTACAGCAAACGAATCTCCCCTGCCTTGACGCCCGCGTAGATGTTTCGGCGTTGGGCCGGACTGATGCCGCTGTCGATGAACGCGGCCCGCACATGCCTAGCCTGCAACGCCTGGACCTGGTCGCGCATGAGGGCGCGCAATGGGGTGATGACCAGGGTGAACGATCCGGGACGCGTGGCGGGAAGCTGGTAGCACACGCTCTTGCCGCTGCCGGTCGGCATGACCGCGATCAGGTCATGGCCGGACAGGATCGACGTGACGGCCTCCAACTGGCCGGGACGGAACGACGAGTATCCATACGTGCGTTCCAACTGGCTGGTCGCGGCCTGCGCATACGAGTCCGGCAGGCTGGCCTGCACGATCTCGTTCGCATCGTCCCTCAGATCCAAGTATTCGATATCCATCGCGCTTCTTCTCTCCCTTATGGGTTCGGGCATAGCCTTATGCTTTCCCGACGCATAACCCCCGTTATATCACATGGGTGAGATAAACATAGCGGTTGGTTGATTTGCTTTATGTGGCAATGGCGTGTCAAACCTGTTACACCACATCCGACCAATTGACTAGGCTATTGGCCTTAATGGTATCGTGTCGTCATCCGCTTGGGATTCGTCGTCTCCGGTCAGGTGCCGGACGCCGTTCCAACGGTCGATGTGTTCCGCGCACCAGCGCGTGTCCTCGACGGTAGGATCGCCGCACACCGTATCGGTCTGCCGCCATTGGCAGGTGCCGTCCGCATCCGCGTTTTCGTCGCACAGCTTGTCTTTGTCCACGTTCTCGAAGACGTGCAGAACAGTCCGCGCGCATGCCGCGGCCTCCATGCATGATTCCAATCGTCTCAACGCACCCAGAAGCCGTTCCGCATCCTCCTCCATACGGGCCGGATCGTCCACGCTGTCGCCGATGACGACGCGCCTCATGTTCTCCGCGTCGCGTCGTAGTTCCCGTGCCTGCTGTTCCAGACATGCCGCGTGGAGGCCGAGCGTCGCCGTTCTCCTGTCGATGTAGTCGGACATCCTTCCGATGCGTCCGGCTTGGAATTCGTAGTCCACCATTGCCCCGTCCTCTCCCTCGCCTCCCATAAGTCTACGCGATCGGTGGCGTGCGTCCCCTTTGGGCGTCCGGAATGACGCCATGATACCGCATGTCGGCGAGATAGCCCGAGCGTAGCTCGCTCCGGGTCAACGTGACCATGGTGGCGGGGAGGCTGGCCTGCGGCCTGCGTGGCATCGGCACGGTCACGATGTTTATTGCGCATCAAGTCGAGATGGCATCAAAATCTCACTGGGAATGATCGTGCCATCGCCTCCATCAATTCGCAATTCCGTGAGGCATGCGGACCGTTTTCGGGACGGCCACGCTCCTTGACGAATCCCCTCCACCTGCCACCCTCTTGCGTTATTGTATCCTATGGGATACAATAACGGGCATGGAGATACAGCAGACCGACCAATTTCGCAAATGGTTGCGCCGACTGCGCGACCGCGATGCCAAAGCGAGGATCATCGCCCGAATCAGGCAATGCGGACTGGCGGGACGGCCGGTAGGCGACATGCATCCGGTCGGCAACGGAGTTAACGAACTGCGCTTCTTTTTCGGCCCTGGGTACCGCGTCTACTTCGCACAGAAAGGCGATCGGATCATGCTCCTGCTCGCGGGCGGGGACAAGACCGGACAGGACAGGGCCATAAAAGAGGCTCAGGAGATGCTCGAATCACTTATCAAGGAGGGACAATGGTGAACATCGGCGAATTCGACGCCAGCGAATACATCGAAGGCGAGGATGACGCCATCGCGTATCTCAACGCGGCGGCTGAGACCGGCGATCCCGCACTCCTTCAGGCCGCCATCGGCGATATAGCCAAGGCTCGTGGCATGGGGCAGATCGCCAAGGAGGCAGGTGTCGGCCGCGAGAGCCTCTACAAAAGCCTCGACAGGGAAGGCAATCCGAGCTTCCGGACCATCGTCAGGGTCGTCACCGCGCTCGGCGGACGGCTCGTCATCGAGCCCACACCCGCCACGGTGTGACATTTCCCGTAACCCGCAAGACCGAATCGGAGAGGACGCGGCAGCGGGCAGATTCTCCCTGGTCCACGGAAGGAGAAGGCGGGCACGAGCGCGAACCGGAAGAACGCGTAGCCGCCGTAGTAGCTGTAGCTGCTGGGCCGCCGCCCGGGCTCACGATGAGGAAGTTGTCGGTGTAGTCCGGGCGGGACGAACGCTCCCACCAAACGTCGCCGCTGAGACCCGCCGGCCGGGAGCCGGAGGTGGTCCGGTACATGTTCGCGAGGATCGTGTTGGACGAGTAGTTGTTCGTCACGCGTCCCTTGAAGAACTCGTATTGGCCGCCTTCCTGGTTCAGGGCCTGGAATCCGCCTGCATTCTTCCATCCGTCGTATATGGTGGGCACGAGCTCCCTGTATGACACGAGCCACAACCGGTCCGACGTGGCCGAAGCGGCAGAGCCGGACGTGCCTCCATATTCCATGCTGTTGGACCGTTTCAACACGGCGGACACGCCGGTCCGGAAGGCCTCGGGGAACATGTCCCAGACCTCTCCCCCGTTCATCCACCGTCGGAGACCGCTGTCATGGCGCGAACACCACGCCTTTCGCCGCGCAATGGCTCCGATACCATTCCGCTTCCCGTTCGGCCAGCCCGTGGGCGTGGGTCAGTCCGGTGAGTGCGGCTTTGTGGCTCTGCCAGCTGTCCTCCACCGTGCGCAACCCCACATGGGCGCCGTCGTATCGTCGTATCAGATTCCTCGCGTGCCGTCTCGCCGCGCGCAACGCCTTGGCGTTCATGCGCACCTCGACATGTCCGTGGTAGCATCGGTGTCGTGCCGTCCCCTCGGATCGGACCCGTTCCGACTCGCGTTGCGGATTCCACCGTCCGGACGGCGCGGGCAATTGCATGCGCGGGCCGGGTTCGCCGTCAAGGCGTGCCCGGCCCGTTCGATTGGATGTCCGCCGCGGCGACGATTCCCGGCCGCTCGTATCCTGTTACAGCGGGAATGCTCCTAGATTCCGAGGATGCGTTTCTTCGCCGCTGTTTCAGCTGGTATGGAAATCTGTTCTGCTGGAGCGGATTGTTCCCGCGGCCGGAATGACGTCACGCTACCGCATGTCGGCGGGATAGCCGGAGCGTAGCTCGCTCCGGGTCAACGTGGCCATGGCTGCGGGAAGGATGGACTGCGGCCTGCGTGTCCCCCATGCGGCACGGCACATGTCCACGAGCCGGTCGCCGTCGATGGTTTCGATTCCGCTGTCCGAAGCATAGGCCAGGGCGTCCGCGGAGTAGCCGCTGGTGGTGACGACGATCATACCGTCCGCGCCGATGCCGTTGTTGGCACCGTAGAGCTTCTGCAGTACGGGACGTCCGACGCGGTGTCCGCGGCCGTAAAGCTTGCATTCCACGATCCATGTCATACCGCCGCGTTCTAGGAAGATGTCGTATCCGCCATCCCGTGCGGGAGGCGTCACCGTCGCCGTGTAGCCATATGCCCGGAACAGGCCGGCGCAGTATTCCTCGAACCGTGTGGGCTCGTCCTGGAACCTGTTGATGATGTCGTCCACGCCATCCGCGGCCTGTTGGAGTTCGAGCCGTCGCTGCATGATCCGCATCTTACGTTCTTCCTCGGCGCACGGCATGATGTCCGCGTGCGCGGCCCTTAGATCGACCGCCAATCCATACAGGCTTTCCGGATCTTTGGACCACATCTCCCAACCGTCGATCAGGAGCCATGACTTGTTGTGGATGATCCGGCGGTCGTTCGTACGCCGGTCCCTGGTGCCATCCTTTTTCGCGGTACGCCATTCGGGCCATGCAAGGCTGAGGCTGCCGGGTCTGGCGATGTCCCCGCTGCGGGAGATGTGGATGTTTTCGGGGACTGTCACGCCATACCGTCTGCCGACCTTGGTCCGTAGGATCCACTGGCGTATGAGTATGACAAGCCATACGGCGAGGCAGCCGGCCACGATGGCGAGTATGACGGGCACGCCGTATCGGAGGAACCCGTCGCATAGACCGGACCATTGCGATCCATCCGTGTCATACAGCAGGCCGTTCAGGTATTGGAACGTCTTTTCCATCATTTCATCTCCGTTCTTTCGTCCGCATTGAGGATACACGGACTTTCCCACTACGGATTCCCCTCCTTGCGGGGAGATGTCGGACATGGGCCAGAGTCTGTTCATTTTCCGTTGGCCCATGCCCTGCCATTCCACACGGCCTTGCGTCGATATCGGAGACGGGATGGCCTGCTATCTGTTTTCCGTCGATGGTTCCGGTCCGCCCTCCGGGGCCGGTTTCCCGCGGTATCGTATGCGGCCGGTCAGCGGGTCCGGAACGGATTCGTCCTCGGCCAGCATGGCTTCGCGTTCGGCCTGTTCCATGGTCATACCGGCCAGGCGCAGCAGATCCTCGTCGCTACCATACGGACCATTCGGACGGGTTTCACGCGGATACGGTGTTTTTCCCCATAGATTCCCTCCGGACGCCATTCCTTTTCAGCCGACACCACGGAACGATCACTGGCGACTTCTTTGATGCGTTTTTCGTAGAATCCCATGTCCGCCCCTCCTCGACCAGACCTCCGGCCCAATAATCAAGGTAACGGAACGGAGCCCCCAAAGCATCCGACGCCTCGAACGATCTGACGGGCTGATCCGTCGAGACACCCGCTCCGACGCCATAGGCCGCCTGGATCATCTGCTTGAGAAGAACGGGATGCTCCATGCCGACGTTTACCGGCTCATGCTTGCGCCACCCTCGGGAGGAAAGCTATATATTCAGGGATTGGTATCTTTCCGCGTCGATGAGACGCAGGGCCCTGGCCCGTGAGATGGCCGCCGACACGGACAGTCCCCAACCGGATTTGACCGGAAGGTACCCATCGAGCCCGGTACCCGCGTGGATGACGGCCCGCGCGCCCTCGGCCGGCAGAAGCAGCGCCCCTGCGAACAGGTGGGCCTCCCGTTCGCTCTACGTGCGGTCCAGACCGGGTTTCGGGTATGGGAAAGGCCGGACGCCCATCCGTGGCGGACGGGCGTCCGGCCTTGCGTTTTCGCGTGCCGGATGACGGAACGATCAGCGGCCGCTGTGACGCGCGGTGACGGTCTCGCGGCGGCGGCTCACCTCGTACAGCCCCACGCCGGCGGTGCCGAACGCGAACAGGGCGAGGGTGACCAGGCTTGCGTCCACGCCGGTGGATGCCATCTGCCGGTCGGCCGTGCGGCTGGCGGCGAGGACCGCGGTCTGGCTGTCCTTGCGGGACGCTTCCTCCTTCTTCACGAGTTCGGCCGCTTCCTGCTTCTTCTTGTTGTCCTGTTCAAGTTTGGCCTGCGCTTCCGTCAGACCCTTGACGGCCTTGTCATACGCCGTCTGCGCGGCCTTGGTCGCCTGCTTGGCCTCATCCAACGCGGACTGGGCGGCAGCCAATGCCTGCTGGGCCTGGGCGGCCTGCTGTTGGGCTTCGGCCAACGCGGCCCGGGCGGCCTGCACGGTTTCGGTGTCGGCCGCGGCTTTGACGGCCTGATCGTAGGCGTTCTGCGCGGCCATGAGCTGCTGGTCGGCCTGTTCCTTCGCGGCCTGGGCGGCCTGCACGCGGGCTTCGGCCTCGTTTTGGGCGGTCTTCGCGTCCGTCAATGCCTGGGCCTTCGTGTCGTAGTCGTCCTGCGCGTCGACCAATGCCTGGGTCTTCGCGCTCAATTCGGCGACGGCCTGCCGCAACGCCTGTTCGTCCTGTTCGGCTTGGGCGGAAGCGGCCTTGGCCTGGTCGTATGCCGTTCGGGCCTGTTCCATGGCCTTCTTAGCCTGTTCGGCCTGCTGCTTGGCTTCGTCCGCGGCCTGCTGCTTGGCTGTGTAGTCGGCCTTGGCGGCCGCGAGGGTGGCCTGCGCGTTGGTGAGCACGTCCACGCGCATGTGGGCCTGCTGCCGCTGGTTTTCCGCTTCCGTAAGCTCGGTCTGGGCCTGCTCCTGCGTCTGCTTGGCCGTGTCGGCGGCCTGCTGGGCCTGCTTGTAGGCCTGCTGCTTGGCTGTGTAGTCGGCCTTAGCGGTGCCCAACGTGTTGGTGGCCGCGTCGAACTGCTGGCTTGCCTGCAATGCGGTGTCGGTCGCGGTCGCGAGACGGCCGGCCTTGTCGCTCACATCGGCCTGTGCCGCCGTGAGCGCGGCGGTCGCCGTGTCGGCCGTCGTCTTGGCGTTCGCCTGGTCGGTCGCGGCCTGGGCCTTCGCATTGTCGGCGGCGGTCTTCGCCGCGTTGGCCTTGTCGAGGCGGGCCTGGGCCTGTTCGACGGCCTTCAACGCGTCCTCGTAGGTCTTCTGCGCGGTGTTGATCTTCTCGATGTATGCGGTGAGCTTCGCACGGTACTCGGCCACGGTCACGGCGGGAGTGTCCTTGTGCATCGTGTACGTGGTGAACTCCTGGCTCCACACGGGATCCCACATGCCGCCCTCTTTGTTGTTGCTGACGGCCATGCCCACGGTCTTGTTCTCGGGCACGGTGATGTTCAGATAATGTCCGATGCCTTCCATGGTGTCCCAGTTGAAGTACAGGTCGGGGTATGTGGAGTACACTTCGCTGGCGCTCATATGTTCCAGTCCCGGATACTTTCCGGACGCGACGGCCGCGTCGTAGATGGCCTTCTCGTGGTCCCACCAGCCGTCGTACGGGTCGTTGTAGTTGAATGCGAGGTTCTCGTTGGCCTGCCCGTACTGGTTGTTGTGATACACGTTAGAACCGAGGGATGTCGCCCAGTTCGCGTTGACCATCGCCATAGCCATGTCCGCATCGGACACCAGCACGGGATCCAATCCCACCGATGCGCGCAGTTCGTTGCACTTGTCGATCATGTCCAACGCCTTGACCATGTTCTCCAGGCTGGTCGCGTCGCCCTTCGCGCCCAGATGCGTGTATTCGAGGTACTTGCTCACGTTACTGTCGGTCAGGATCGCGTACGCGTAGTCGGCGCCCTTGTCGTCGAAGAAGCCGGCAGCACCCTGCGCCTGCTTCCTGGCGGCGTCATCGGCCGCGGCCTTCGCGTCGTTCGCGGCCTTCACGGCGGCATCGTACGCGGCCTGGGCGGCCTGCCGCTCGCTGTCCGCGGTTCCGGCGGCCGTCTGAGCGGCTGCCAGCTTCTGGTCCGCCTTCTGCAACGCCTGCTGGGCCTGGTCGGCATGCTGTTGGGCCTTAGCGAGCTGCTGGTCGCTCGTGGTCTTGTCCGCCTGGGCCTTCTGCAACGCCTGCTGGGCCTTCTCGTTCGCGGTTTTGGCCTTGGCGGCCTTGGTTTGTGCGGCTTCCAGCTTCTGGTTGGCCTCGGAGGCCTGTTCCTTCGCGGTCTTGGCCTTGGCGGCCTTGCTGGCTGCGTCCGCCTGGGCCGCGGCCGCGGCCGTCCTCGCTTCGGCGGCGGCCTGGTCGGCTGCCTGCGCGGCCTGCTGGGCCTGCTGGATCTTGGCCGGATCGTTCGCGTCGCCCGCGATGGCGACGGCGTCGTCGTAGAGGCGTTTCGCGTCGTCGGCCTTGGATTGCGCGTTTTGGGCGTTCTCGTCGGCGTTCTTGGAGGCCGCCTGCTTGACGTCGAGCTCGTGCTTCGCCTGGGCTTCGGCCTTCGTCAACGCGGCCTTGTCGTTCGCGTCGGCTTTGGCCTGGGCCTTGTCCTTCACGGATTGCGCGTTGTCCTTCGCGGTTTGGGCGTCCTTGAGTATCTGCTGCGCGTTGTCCGCGGCGTTCTGTGCCTTCGCCACGTTGTCGGCGGTCTTCTTCGCTTCGTTCTGGGCGGTTTCGAGGTTGGTCTTGGCCTGGTCGAGCGACTCCTGGGCTTGGGACAGGTCCGATCGGGTCTGCTTCACGGTCGGATCGTCGTCGATGGCCTGCTGCACGTCCTGGGTTTTCTGCTCCACGTTCGCCTGGGCCTGGTCGACGTCCGTCTGGGCCTGGTCGGCCGCGTCCTGTTTCGCCTGCTGGTCGGACTTGGCCTGGTCGAGCGCGGCCTGCGCGTCCGACACGTTCTGCTGCGCCTGGGCCACGGCTTCGGATCCGCCATTCGCTTCGACGGCCTGGCCCACGGCCTCCTGCGCCTGGGCCACGGCCTGTCCGGCCTGTTCCTCCGGCGTGACGGCAGTCTCGTCGGCCAATGCCGGCGATGCGACGGTTCCCGCCGTGGCCAGTGTGGCTACTGCGATTGCGATGCCCTTGCTCTTCTTCATAATCCATCCTTTGTTCTGTTGTGTGTGGAAATCGGAATCCGGCATCATGTCGTGTCCGGATTCCCTCAGTCCCTCACATGTCGTGGAACCGATATCGGCGTTGATGTCGACCCGGGGGATGTGATGCATGTCCGCACACGCCTCCCTCTCCCCTATCTAGAGGGTACCCCCACCCATGTATCGGATGCGGGCGTCTCCCGCACGAATTCATTCAAGGCATGGAAAAGGGCGGATCTTGGGAACCGCATCGGATTCCCATGATCCGCCCTGTCCGTCCTACGGCGTTTTCATGTCCGGCTGCCGTGGACGCCCTCCATGCCTATTCGCCGGAATGCTCCACGTCGTCCGGGACGTCCGGCGTGTCCGTCCGTGGACGGCGTAGGAGCAGTATGGCCGTGACGAGGGACGACAGACTGCACAGGAGCAACAGCGGCAGCACCGTTCCCATGCCCGTATGGGGCATGCTGGCGAGCCATGCCCTCTCGGGCAGCACGCCCGCGTCTACATTCGATTTGTTCGGGCTCGCGACGGTCAGCGCGACGGTCACGGTCGACTGACCGTACGTGGCTTCCGCCGTGCCCGCGTCGGAGTCCGTGATGCTGCCGTCCGTGGCGGGCGTGGAATCGTTCGCGTCCGGTTTGGCGAAGTCGCGGCGGTCGACGCGGCTGAACTGCACCGTGTATTTGTTGCCGCCGATGGTGAGGTTGTCGAACCTGTAGGTGCCGTCCGTTCCGGTGGTGGTCATGCCGACCTGGTCTCCGTCCTGGTTGTACAGGTAGACCTTCTGTCCGGAGAACCGTTTCGTCTCACTGGCCTGTCGGATGCCGTCCCTGTTCGTGTCCTCCCAGTACAGGCCGCTGATGGTTCCTCGCGCGGGTGATATGACGGTATTGCCGGGGATGATCGCGCCGACCTGGTCGCATGAATCCTCGGCGCTCGTGCTGAACCAATGCTCCATGTCCGCGCTCGTGTAGTCCGAACCGGTACGGCAGGACGCGTTGCCGGTCACGTCATGGGATGTGGTGTCCAGTTTCGTGTAATCCGGTTTCGACGGAACGCTCACGCCCGCGGCGCGCGCGTTCGGCGTGCCCGAATACGGTGTGGACGGGCTGTCGAACCACGCCTGGTTCACGACCGTCTGGTCCTTGGAGGCCCGTTCCACGGTGCCCGTGAAATGGAACACGACGCTGCCGCCGGGCGCGACCTCGAACGGGAGATCGTACGTGCGGGTCACGTAGCCGGATGCGGTGGTCTCGCTGGTCGGCGACACCGGCACTGCGGTCGGGTCGACGTGGATTCCCGGATCCGCCAATGGTGCGGCAATCTCCACGGGGGTCTTTTGATTGACTTTTGTACCATCGCCTAGCACTGCGTAGTCATTGGAGTTGAAACCCCATCCCCAGAGATGTCCTTCCTCATCCCACGCATACGCCGACATGCTATACGAAATAACGCTTGTTATTCGCCCTCCGATGCTGACCACTGTCGGATTGTCCACGGTACGATTGTTTGTGGTGCCGTCTCCGAGCTGACCGTATGTGTTGTTTCCCCATGCGTATAGGACTCCTTCTTTCGTCAAGGCGTAGGTAGTTCTATCTCCACCATCAACTTGAACGAAGGTCTGGTTTCTTCTGATCATCATCGGCGTGGGCACGTCCGTGATCATCATCGGCGTGGTATTATTCGGATCTACTTTGATGACTCCGTATGTACTAATTCCCCAGCTCCAGAGATGCCCATTGGTGTCCAGCGCGACAAAATGAGTACTACCTCCAGCAACTTGAACGAAGGTCTGGTTGCTGGCGATCATGACCGGCTTGTCGCGGGAGTCACGTGTCCCATCTCCCAGCTGGGTTCCGCCGTTCGAGTCGCCCCATGTCCAGATGTGTCCGGCTTCATCCAATGCCGCGAAGGTGGCTACTCCTGTGGTCATCGTCACCGAGGTGAACCTGGTGCCCTCCTGAAGTTTCGTCAGTTCTCCGGCGTCGGTAAACGTCCATAGTTGGCCGTTCTGCCCCACTGCGACAGTGTATTTGTTATACGAGCCTCTTGCGTTAACCACGTCCTTGAAGGTTTCATTGGTTTCGTATCGCGTCGGATTGCTGGATGATGTCCACCTCCAGAGATGTCCGTCCGAATCCAGTGCGATCGTGCCGTACGAGTCAGCAGTGACCTTCTTCACTTTGATATCCCAGTCGACCTTGGAAACATGACGGTCGAACGCGGACGCGTACTGTGGTTTGAATCCACCTTCCGTTGTGCCGGCAAGGTAAAGATATCCTTCGGCATCCGTGAAATAGGTTCTTCTGCTCGCTGTGAAAGCTTTCAGGATTCGTGCGTTCCTTGCCTCTCTCATCGACGTCGTGCCGGCTGTGACGGTCACGTTCTTCGCGTTCTCCTTCATCCGGTCGGTCAGGGTCGACATGGTCGGGAAGCTGGTCTTGCCGGCATTGTCGACCTTCACGTCCCAGCTGATGGCGCATTTGCCGTCGCCGGCGTTGGCGCAGTCGAGGCTGGTCTGGGTTTTGTCCAACACGGCTTTCGGATCGGTCTTGTAGTAGCCGAAGTTCACGCGGGTCTTCGCGGTGTCCACGTCCAATGCGAGCTGGTCGCCCAGGTCGGTGGCTTGGGAATAGTATTTCCGGTTCCAGCTGACAGTGTTCTCGATGCCGCCGTCCTGGTTGTAGTAGGTTTTGACCTTGGTTTGCACTCCGGTGTCGGTCTTGGTGCCTTCCTGTCGGGTGACCTCCACCCGGTAGGTGCCGGAATGCAGGTCGTCGAACAGGTAGGATCCGTCCGCGCCGGTCTTCACCGTCCTGTATGGGCTTGAGCCTTGCCTGTCGCCGTCCTGGCCGGTTTTCCAGAGTTTGATGGTGATGCCTTCGATGCCGTTTTCGTCCGCGCCCTTGTCGGCGTCGCGGTTCAGATCCCACCAGACGGTGCCGGCGATGGAGGATTTCACGATGGTGATGCGTCCCGGGAACGGGATCGTGTTCAACCGTTCGCCCTTGGCGTTCCTGTTGGATCCGATCCACAGGTTGTACCGGTCATTCACCTTGTTGCCCGTCGGGGTGAGGGTGATGGTGCCCTTGGATGCGGCAAGTTTCATGCCGGCGCTGTCGATGGGCTTGCTTTGCACGCGGATCGCGGTGATCTTGCCTTTCTCCGCGTCGGTGAGCTGGCGCCACGCTTTCCATGTGTAGTCGGCCGGATTGTCGCTGGTTTCCACGGTGGTGGAATAGGCGAGCGTGGTCGTGGTGGAGTCGTCCGCGTTCAACGCGGGCTCGCTGTCGAGTCTCCATGCGCCGTTGTATTGCGAGTGGCCGAGCGTGTAGTCTCCCCATGTGCCGTCGAGGCCGGTGTTGTTCGTGCCAGTCATGCCCGAATCGTCCAGGGTGGGCATGTGCAGGACGGTGGTGATGGTGCCGACGCTGACCTGTCGTCGGTCGATGATGTTCCATTCCCATTGCAGGGTGTCGCCGATCTCGCTTTTCGGTTTCAACGCACGGCTGCGGCCGCTGCTGATCTGCTGGGTGCTGACCTGGAACGGTACGGTCGCATCCGGACTGGTCACGTCCCACGCGTTGACCGGTCCGTTCGCCGCGCCCTGGATGCGGGTCCGGGCCGTCGCGTTGACGGTGCCGCCCGTAAGGTTGCCGACACGGCCGGTGAATTGGATGTCTGGTAGCTGGTCGTAGTCGCCCATGCCCTGCACGTATGCGGTGTTCGTTCCGGTTTTCAAGGTGAACGTGAGGGTCTTGCCGTCAGAGCCTGCGTTCATGGTCCAGTCGGAGTATTCGTCGCAGGTCAGGTCGGCGAGTTTCGAACTCAATGCGACGGTCACGGTCGGCGTGATCTGCGTATTGGTGATCTGGATGTTCCTCGCTTTGGGATGGATGGTGTAGGTCGCGTGGTCGCCGGGGTTCACGTTGCCCGTGGATACGGCCTGTCCGTTATCGTCGGTGACGGCGAGGCCGATGGTGTTCTCCGCGGCGGTCTTGCCGGGTGCGATGATGGTGGCGTGCGTGCTCACTGACCTGTAGCCGTCGACGTATTGTTCGCCTGTGAAGTCGCCTTCGGTCGCGTGGAACGAGGTGATGTTGCCGCCTGTCGCGTCGGCGGTGACGCGCGTGTAGTAGACGATCTGGTAGGTTCCCGCTCCCGACGCCGATCCCAGGGGGATGGTGTTGTCGAGGAAGTGGATGCGGAAGCTGCCCGCGTTCGCGGGGGGCGTGCCGCGGGTCCAGCCGCTGGTGGTGGCGAAGATGCTGGTCTCGCGTTTGTTGGAGTCGAACATGTAGTTGGGATTCCATTCGATCCAGTATTTGCCCGGATCGACCTCGTTGCCGGATGGGTCGAGGACCTTCAGGCCGCCATCGTAGGATTCGTATTTCGGATTCCATGTCTCGCCGATGCCGAGCCGGCATGCCTGTCCGCAGTCCGCGGTGATCTGCTGCGTGTATATGAGGCCGTGCTGTTCGAGGCGGGTGCCTTTCGCCGCCTTGTCGGCCCATTTCCTGCCGTCGTTGGTGAAGTCGAGCGCGGATGGTTCGAAGTAGGTGCCTTCCGTGTATGGCTGGTATTCCTGTCGGCTGAAGATCTGTCCTTTGGTGTCCTCGCGTACGACCTTGACGCGACTCCAATCGTTGTTCTTGTACGGGTAGCCCTGGATCGCGCCGGTCTTCTCGTCCTTCGTGGACTGGTCGCGTTGCGTGCCGTTGCCGGGCTGGCCGCCCGAACCCAGATTGAGGACCGTGGTCCCGTCATCGTCGGTGTTCGCGAAGATGGTCTTGTCGGGCACGAGTTGGATGTCGTACGTGCGTTCGCTCAGGTTCGTCTGGCTGGCTTCGTATTTGAGCTTGTACTCCAGTTTCCGGTCGCCCGAACCGCTTGGGATGTGGATGCGCCCGTTATTGACGGCAAGGGCTTTGCCGTCAATGCTCCATGTGGTGCCGGCCGGGAAGCGGCTCACATCCACGTCGGTCTCCCATGGAACGGTGGTGGACGCGCCGTGTGACGTGTTGTAGCCGGGATAGTTGAGCGGTTTGACCTTCAGGTCGAACCATCCGCTCGCGGTGCCGCCGTTGGTCCAGTTCGGCAGGGTGCGTTCCACGCTCGCCCCATTGTCACCCAGGCCGCCGTTGTCGATGACGAGGTCCGCGGCCGGCGCGGATACGATGGTCAGGTCGCCGATCTTCACGCTCGTCTGGGTCTCGCCGCCGACGCGGCCCATCGTGTAGGAGACGCTCTGGCCGGTAACGACCTTGCCGGCGGTGTCGCCGGCGGTCAAAAACATGTTCTGGCTGATGGTTTCGGCGACGCCCGCGGGCACGGTGTACGTGCAGGAATCATCCGAATTCAAAGTGGCGGTGACCATGCTGCCCGCCTGGCAGAACGATCCCTGGTCCTTCGCGACCTTCAGCAGGTCGCTTTTCGTCCAGGAGACCTTGATCTGGCGTTTGGCGGCCGCGTTGAATTCGAGTTCGAGCCGGTATTCCACGGTGTCGCCGCTGGATACGATTCCATCGTCCTTGGTGTTGTCGCCGACACGGAATCCGTTCTTCGCGTTCACGAACGATTGGGCCGCGGTGCCGTGTCCGGTACCGTCCGCGATCTTGGTGACGCGTGCGGTCGCGTACGCTTTCGCGGGGCTTGCGGCCACGGCCCGTTGGGGCAGGACGTTCGCCTGGGTGCCCAGGCCGCACAGCAATGTGCCGGCCGCGGCCAGCATCGCGAGGGTCCTTCTGCGGATCGTTTTCATGGCCGTCGCGGCTCCTTCCCCGTTCCGGTTCGGATGGCTCGTGTGTTTCATTGGTTTCCCTTCCGTGTGTTCGAGTGTCTTTTTCTTCCCGCCCGTGCCGTGTATGGTCCGGATCCGGGTCTTCGTGCCGGCTTGGGGCGTGGAGCGGGCGCGGAGCGTATGTGCCGTCCCCCGCCTCCTTCCGCCGCGGGCCGGTGCCGTCCGGGCCGGATGACGCCGAGCTGGACGAGAACGACCAGTCCGATCACGGTCCAGAAGCCGACGGCGTACAGGATGAACAGTTGGTTCGTATGGTCCTTGGGCGCGTTCTTCGGTTCCGGTGCCTGCTGGGGCATTTCGGCGCGTTCGCCCGTGACCAGGAGCCGGTGGTCGTTGACGCCGTACGGCGTGCACGTCAACAGGGTGACGAGGTCCCTGCCCGGTTGGATGGTGAGCTTGCTGAAGTCGTCCGGTGTGACGATGTTGATGTCGGTGACCTTGTAGGCGAGGGTCCGGCTCGCGACGGAGATGTAGAATATGTCGCCTTTTTTGGCCTGGCTGCCGAAGCCGCGCAATTTGTCGAACATGAGCTGGTCGGCGAGGCCCGTGTGCGCGGAGATGACCGCATGCGTGTTCTCGCCGCCGACCGGCAGGCTGGTGCCGTACAGATGGCCCGCTCCCGCGGACAGTACGCTGTCGGACGTGCCGTGGCGGATGGGCAGGTCGATGCCGAGCCGTGGATAGCGGATGGTCGCCATGATTCCGTCCTTGGGAAAGTCGAGCTGCGATTGGTAGGTGGTGTCCAGGTCGGCGAGGCTTTCCCCATTGCCGGTGTCGTCCCATGGGTCGTGGGCCTCTCCGATGACCTGCTGCTGTTCGGACGCGAGGCGCGTGTTGTAGTCGCGTGCCCGTTCGAGCGTCTCGTGGAGTCGTTGTCTCTGTTCGCTTGCGGCCTGGCTGGTCTTCCGTTCGTGGGTGCTGGTGGCGGCCGCGGTGGTGTTGGATTGGATGACCATGAGTAGGAACGGCGTCGTGCCGCACAATGCGCCGAGGATCAGGCATAGCAGGCCCGCGATGGTGCGTCCGCCGATCGTGCGGGCGTGTGGCTGTCTTGTGTGTTTCGGCACGGTTCCCCCGGTGTTCGTTCCGTCATGAAGGTGTCGGAAGTGTTCGTGTCGGCCGGTATGGTTCGGCCGTGATGGTTGGGAGGGGACGGATCCGGGGTGTTCCCCCAGGTCCGTCCCCTCCCGGTTTTTCTGCAGTTATTGGGTTGGTGTCTTTGCCGTTTGCGTGCTGTTAGGCGCGTTTGCGGAGGATGATGGTGCCGGCCGCGACGAACAGGACGGTCATGGCCGCGAAGATCGTCATCCAGACGCTACCGGTCTTCGGCATGTCCAGAATGGATCGCGCGTTGATGACGGTGGTCTGCGCGTTGGAGCCGTTCGGGGTCGTGTTGGACGCGAGCTTGTTGGAGTCCTGGGTGAACGGGTTGAACGTCGTGATGCCGTTGGACTGGTTGACCTTGAGCGTGTAGGAGAAGTTCGGCAGGATCGTGATGCCGGTGTACGGGCTCTTGGTCTCCTTCATGGTGTACGCGCCGTCGAGGCCGGTGATGTTGACGACTCCGTTGTTGCCGGACACGGACGTGATCGTGTCGGTCGTGCCGGTCGTTTCGGTCAGGTCGGCCTTGCGGTACGTGAAGCCGTCCGTGCTCTTGACGAACTTGACGGCGGTCGTGCTGCCGTTCTCGAAGATCTGGAAGGATGCGCCGGCCAACGGCTGGTTGTTGGTGTCCTTCTTGACGAGCTGGAGCTTGCCGACCCACACCTTCACGGTGTTGCCCGGGGTGGTGGTGTGGTCGGTCACGGTGTTCGGGTTGCGCGAGTATTCCACGTTCACGGTGTTCGTGTCGGCGGTCTGCGGGGCGGCGTTCTTGTTGACGGTCATGGTGTAGGTGACCTTGACGGCGGTCTGGATCGGATAGGATGCGGCCATGGCGACGATGTCGGACGCGGTTCCCGCGGCGTTCGCGTCGGCGGTCGGCGCGAAGATCACATGGAACTTGCCGGACTCCGTGGTGACCTTCCAGTACGTGTGGCTGGAGTCGTTGACGAGGTCCTTGCCGTTCACGTTGACCTTCACGGTGCTCGGGTCGAACGTGAGGCCGGCCGAATACGTGTCGTTAAGCGCGTAATAGTATTTGTCGAAGCCGGTCCAGTTCGGCACCTGGCTGGTGAGTTCGAAGCTCACGGTCTTTCCGATGGATGTTTCGGCGGTCACGCCGTCGCCTTCGATGGTGCCGCGGCTGGTCGCGGTGATCTTCTTGCTCACGGTGGTGCCGTGGGTCTTGTAGGACACGGTGCCGAGCGTGTAGTTCGTGTTGCCGTTCTTCAGCGTGGTCTTTCCGTCGATGCCGGTGCCGTTGAACATGACGATGGACGCCTGACCCGTGGTGGTGCGGTCGATGATCGCGTACACGCCTGGCGTGACGCTGGCGGTCATGGTGTTCGCGTTCGCGCCCTTGGCGAGCTTGACGCCCGCGTCGCCGGTGATCGCGCTTTCATGGTTGAGCTTGTTCAGGAAGTTGCGCAGCTGGCCGGTCCATGGGCTGTTGGTCGAGTCGAGCAGGTTCTGCACGACCCAGATCATCGGATTGTTCGCGTTGTACGCGTACGCGCCGCTTTTGGTCGTGGACGTGTTGATGCCCGCGTTCTTCAACGCGTTCGCCACGGCGGTATTCTTGCCGGAGTCCACGAGGTCGAAGCCGGTGATGTTGGTGCCGTCGGTCTGCGCGTACGAGTATTTCGCAAGCTGGACCGCGACGAGGTTCTTGCCGCTGATGTCCATGTTGGACGTGACGGTGATCGGCTGGGCGACGGCGAGTTTGGCGGCATCGATGCGGGTGTCCTCGGCCATCGCGGTCCCGGTGAATCCCATGGCGAGTGTCGCCATGGCGGCCAACGCGCCGACCGCGGCCTTGAATGGTTTCGGTACCATGCTGGTATCCTTTCTTTTCTTGTTCTTCGTGAAGAGGGGCTACTGCATCCGCAGGGGACGCGTGGTCTTGTTCCTTCATGTCGTTCACATGGCCGGACGGTTTCCCCGCCCGATATCGGCACCGTTGCCGATTTTCCGCCTCTCCCGCGCACGCTACGGGAAGGAGGGATACAGGACGGCCGGCACCCCTCAGGGAGGATGCCGGCCGTCGTCATGGAAACGGAAACCCGTCACGCTTGCCCGCGCCGTCGTCGTCCGATCGTCCACAATGCCAGTCCCCCGCCTGCGAGCAGGAGTCCGGCCAGGCTGCGACGGAGGATGCCGCCGGTGTCGGGCAGTCGGGTCTGCAGGCCGTTCCAGTCGGCGTACAAATCGGTCGTTTCGGCGGTCAATCGGCCGTACAGCGTTTCGCCGGCCTCGTATTCGACACCCGTGCCGTCGGCCTTCAGATTCCAGCCGCGGAACGCGAAACCGCTGTTCGACCAGCCGGAGGGCAGGCCGATGGTCTTCATTTCGAGATTGTTGGACGCCCATAAGCGTTTCACGGTCTCATCCGACCCGCCATTGTTGACATGGAATATGACGGTGACGATGGGCGGGGTGGGCGTCCACTGCGCGTACAGCGTGCCGGAAGCGCCCTCATGGGTGAGCAGATTGGACACGGTCTGCTTGTCGGTGAACGTTCTGCCGCTGCCGTCCTTCCGCGTGTTCCAGCCGGTGAAACTGTAGCCCGCTTTCGTATACCCGATCGCCGCCAACGCCTGCGGACTGTCGTAGGTGAGCGTGCTGGCCGGCATCGAACCGGTGCCGCCGTTCGCATCGTAGTCGACCGTGTAACGGGCCGGCTCGTATCGCGCCTGGACCGTCATGTCGCCGGTCACATGCGACACGTCCTTGCTCCACCCGGTGAACGTGTAGCCGTCCCGTGCGAGGCTGCGATGCGTGATGGGGTCTACCTGCGTGAGCTGCATGGCGGACACGTATGCGGTCCCGTAATCGTCCCACAGGGCGATTTGGGTGAACGGGAGGATGCTTGCCGTACCGTCGAACGTGTAGTATCGGTCCGCCACGCACTGTTCGTCCTTCCGACAGAGGTAACCGCTCCTGTTGCTGTTTCCACCCGCCGTGTAGAGGGCACGCCAGCCGAACACTCCGCCCGCGTTGGCCTGCGTGTAGTCCGCCCTGCCGGTGACGTGGATCGCATCGCCGTTTTCGACGGGCCGGTCCACGGCGCGCGCGTAACTGTCACGTATCGCCTGCTTTTTGCCTTTTTCCGTGAACGTGCTGTTGTCCCATCGGTCCGTGTTGAAGTACATGTTCGGGTCGGCCAGCCATGTCGTGTCGTACATGCCGATGTCCTCGCCCGACGTGCCATCCTTGACGCGTCGCGTGGTGATCGTGTTGCCGTTCCAATCCAGGTAGGTGACGGCGTGCATGGTTTTGTCGCCGGTGGCTTTCAACGTCATGTAGCCGGTGTCGGGCATCGCATACAAACCGTCCGTTTTCGTCGGATCGTAGGCGAGGCCCTTGCCGTCGTCGCCTACGAGTCTGGCGCAGCCGGCGAACATGTCCGTGGAATTGTCCGTGAAGGTGATGTTCGACCAGTTCTCGTTGACGAGGATGCGGGTCAGGTTCGGGTTCAGTTGGAACATGTATCGTGTGTCCGTCAGCAACGGCGTGTTCCATGTGCTCAGATCCAGTACGCCGTCCACGCAATTGGAGAACATGCCGGCCGTTTTTCGCACGTTGCCCATGGTCCAGTCGGGGACGATTCGCGTGATGGTCGATGCGAGCTTCCGGTCGGCGCTGAACATCCATGTCGTGTCCGTGACATTGCCCATGTCCCACTTGTCCCCCAGTTTCAGGCTGGTCAGGCTGGTGCAGTTGTCGAACAGGGCGTACATGTTGGTCACGTTCGCCGTGTTCCAGCCGGTCAGGTCGAGCGTGGCGAGTTTCGTGCAGTATTCGAACATGTGGCCCATAAGCCTCACGTTGCCGGTGTCCCAACCGTCCATGCTGAGGTCCGTGAGCCGCTGGTCGTGGCTGAACAGATTTTCCATGCTGGTCACGTTCGACGTGTTCCACCCGTCCATGTTGAGGCGGGTGAGGCTGGTGCAGTATTCGAACATGTAGCGCATGTTCGTGAGGCTGTCGGTGTTCCATGCGCTCAGGTCGAGGCTGGCGATAGGCGTGCCTCGGAGCATGGATTCCGTGGTGGTGACCTTGCGCACGTCCCATGACGCTATGTCGACGTCGGTGAGCTCCGAACAGCCGTAGAACATGCTGCTCATCTTGATGGTTTTGCCGGTGTTCCATTCGGCCAGTCCGTCCAATGCGGTGAGATTGTTGCAGCCGTAGAACATCTCGCTCATGTCCGTGACGTTGCCCATGCCCCATCGGCTTACGTCCAGGCGGGTGAGTTTCCCGCATCCGCGGAACATGTCGTACGCCGCCCACAGGCCGGTCAGCCGCCAGTCTGCGGTGTCGAGCGTGGCGAGCTTCGAACAGCCGGAGAACATGTAGGCGGCGTTGCCCACATGGCTCACGTCCCATCGACTCACGTCCAACGTGGCGAGTCCCGTGCATTGGTTGAACAGGTAGGTCATGTCGGTCACGTTCGACGTGTCCCATTTGGACACGTCCAGGACGGTGAGTTTCGCGTCGCCGCTGAACATGTTCCGCATGCTGTTCGCCTTGCCCGTATCCCATTTGGACACGTCCAATGCGGTGAGGTTCTTGCAATTGTTGAATGTCTGTTCGAAGCTGGTGGTTTTACCGGTGTTCCAGCCGCTCACGTCCAACGTGGCGAGTTCCGTGCAGTTGGAGAATATGCCGCGCGCGTCCTGCAAGCTGCTGGTGTTCCAGCCGCTCACGTCCAACGTTTTCAATCCGGTGCAGGATCCGAACGTCCAATACAGAACGAAGACGGTGCTCGTGTCCCATCGGCTCACATCCAATGATTTAAGACTGGAACAGCCTTTGAACATAAGAGAGAGGCTACCGGCCTGCCCGAACCGCCAGCCTCCCGCGTCGATGCCGGTCAGGTTGGCATCCTCTGCGAACGTGCCTTGCGCGTAGTGGAGGACGGGCAGGGTCCAGCCGGTCCTCACGGTCTCCAACTGCGTGCATGAGTTGCACATGTTGTCGATGGTCCAGAGGTTCTTGTCGCCGATCGGGGTCAGGTCGAGCGTGGCGAGACCGGTGGCGCGGAATGCCTCGTTCAGGTATTTGATTTGGACCGCGTTCAGCATGTTCAGGTTCACGCTGGTGAGCGTCGCGTCGTAGGCGAGGATGCCTTTCATGCTGGTCAGACTAGTGGCGTCGAGATTCGTGAAGTCCACGCTTTCCAGACGATTGTACGCGTTCGCGTCCGTACTGCCGTTGGAGAACGCCCATTCCAATGTTTTTCCGGTCTTGACGCCCTTGTCGAATCGGATGGTTGTGATGTAGGCGGCGTATCGGTACCATGGCCAGTCAGTGTTCTTCGACCCTTCCGGCAGGACGCCGCTCGTGCCGTCCGATGGTATGACGACCATCTGCAGGTCGGGTGTGATGTAGAACAGGCAGGTGCCGGCCGTGCCGCTCGCGATCGCATCATCCGGCACTTGGGACGTCTGGACCGCCACGTCCGCGTCCGTCAACGGCATCGGCTCGGATTCCGTGTCATCATCATCCGACGCGGCGGGTTGTGGAACGTCGCCCTTCTCCATGTCGGATGATGTCGTGCCCGCGTCGGTCTGGCCGGCATGTGCCGTGCGTACGGCCAGCATGCTCGGACACAGGCCCCATATGAGTCCGGCGAGCAGGAGCATGGGTATGATGGCGTTTTTCAGACGGCGCATGTCACGCCCTCCCTTCCAGGGCGGGCGTGGTCAGACCATATGACGTCTCCTGCGTTCCGCAAGCGATGCGAGGGCGAGTCCGCCGAATACCGCAAGCCCCCCCCCCGCGAGGATTCGCGTCGGCGTGCCGTCATGGCCGCCCGTATCGGGCAGGACGGTTTCGGGCACGCGCTCCCACTGCGCGTACAGGGTCAGGATGCTGCCCTCCTTCGGATAGGCGACCGTACTGTCGGGCATGATGGTCTGTCCGCTACCGTCCCGTTCCGTATTCCATGAGACGAACGTGAGACCGGTACCGGTGAACGTGTCGGCCGGCGCGGCCGCAACCGTCGTATCAGGGTCGCCTACGGTCAGATAGGAGGATTCGACGCCGCCGTTCGGCTCGTAGCGGATGCCCGACTGTCCCGTGGCCGGCGTCGGGTCGGGTGGATTGCGGCGGTAGGTGAACGCGCCCGTATTGGTCCTGTCCGCCGCGATCGCCCATTCGACCCGATACCGGTTCGGCACGGTCAGGTCGATGTAGTCGGCGTTGACACACGGTTGGGCGACATCCCACACGCCCTGCGCGTTCGCATAATAGGCGCGGCTCACTTCATCCGCATCCTTGCGCAGCGTGGGACGGAGGGTATGGTCGTCGCCGTTGCGCGAGCCCATGTTCATGGCCATGTAATAGTCGTCGCCGTCCACCATGACGGCCTTCTCCCCCGGGTTCAGGTTCGTTTTGGCCCGGTCAAGGGTCAAAACATCCTTGCCGGTGGTTTTTAACGGATAGTCGTAGGTTATGCGCTCATCACTATCGCCGGGGGTCTTCCCATCATACGGAAAATCCAACCCCTGCCGGCTTTCGATGGTGACGTTCCGCAATCCGCCGCCCAGTTCGCGGGTCAGATGAAGCCAGACGACCATATCGCCGGAAGGCGTGGTCACAGGCCTGCCGTTGGCGATCTGATAGACGGTCGCGCAATTGCGGATCCAATTCGACACCCACAGCACATTGTCGTTCGAAGTCACATCCTTCGACCCGAACCCTCCCGGGACGTCCATGTCCGACGTGCACGGGCGTATAACGATCTTCCGGTTGGAGAACGTGACCTTCGAACCGGTGTCCACGATCTGCCAGACGGTCGAATCGTATTGCCGGTCTTTGCTCCAGAATGTGGCGTGGAAGCCGACTGACGCCTCCAACCGTCCCACGGACGGCTCTCCCGTACGGGTCAGATACAGGTGGGTGTCGCTGTTGCGCGCGGTGAACAGGATGCTGCCGTCCGAACCGGCGATGGAGGGCGCCGCGACGCCGCCGAAATACCACGTCGAATAGTGGCCGGACGTGGTGAACTCGACATCCACCACGTCGCCTTCCTTCAGGTCTTCCATCCGGTCGATGCGGATGCCGACGGTCATGTCGAAGTATTGTCCGTTCGCATCCACGGTCGCGCCGACCAGATCGTTGCCGTTGGCGTCGGTCACGGATTGGAACCATGCGCTACCGACCTGGCTGATCTGGTAGGTGTCGGCCGCCCGTGCGGTCAGTGGGGTGAGCATGCCGAACAGGGCGAGGATGATGGCGAGCAGCATGCGGGTCGCCTTACGCATTGTCAAGTGTTTTCCTTTCATTCGACGGGACGGTACGGGTCGGTCGTATGGCGTACGATGCGACGCCGCCTGTGCGTCATGTGGACGGGTGGCAGGCCGACGGCGAGCGTGACGGCTCCTATGCCGGCCGCGCCGGCCAGTCCGGTCCTTCCATCCACATCCTGCGGCTCGTTTGTCCGTGGCGTGTACCGTTCGCCCGTGACCAGAAGGCGACGGCTGTTGGCCGTGTCCGTGCAGGTCAGGAGGCTGGCCAGATCCTTGCCGGCCACGATCTTCAACGCGTTCACGTCCGACGGGTCGATGATTTCAATGCTGACGATACGGTAGTGCAGTTCACGCCCGTACACGCTGATGACGAATGTCTGGTCTTTCTTCAGCTCGTCCAACCGGGTGAACAGGGTTTTCCCCTGCACGTTCGTATGCCCCGATATGACGGTGCGCGTGTCCGTGCCGCCGACCGGCAGCGAAGTGCCGTGCACATGACCCAGCCCATTGTCAAGCGAGTCCGGTCCGGTGCCGTGGCGGATGGGCAGGTCCACGCCGATCGCGGGTATTCGAAGCGCACCCATCGTGCCCGTGACGTCCGAGTCGAGCAGACGCTGGTAGGTCGCATCCTCCGTGAAGTCGGCGTCGCGTGTTCCGTCCGGGTTCAACACTTCGCCGATCTGGTATTGGCGGCCGACCATACGCCTGTTGTAGTCATGGACGGCCTGCAATTGTTCCGCGATCCGGTCCTGCGGGAGCGTTTCGACGGCATGCGCCTCATGGGTGAGCGTCCGATCGTTCCACCAAGTGTTCAGGTTCGGGACGAGCATGATGATGAGACCGCCCACGATGAGCGGAACGGCGAGCAGACGGTACAGCCGGCTCATACGCCGATCATGCCGTTCGAGGCGTTGGCGGGTCGTTTCCGCACGGCCTCCCGACACGACCTGCCAAAAGTCGGACATACCGCCCACTCGCGTTCCTCCCATCATTCAGCCCCTGACACTGTCAGAGGGCATGCCGCTGGCCGCGCTTCCTCGACTCGAACGTCAGGAACGCGACGCCTCCCGCCATCGTGAGCACGATCACGCCGATCATCGCATTGCCGGCCAATCCGCCGGTCTGCGGCAGTTCGGTCAGTGAGTCGATGTTCTTCACGGTGATCGTGTACTCGTTCTTCGAAGTCGGCTGGTCGGAGATCAGCTTGTTCGCATCACCGTCCACGGACACGACGCCCGCGTCCGTGATGTGGAAGTTGAACGTGGCGGTAATGAGGGATGTCATGTTGTCAGGGACCTTCGATTCGACCATCTGGTAGTCGCCCGCGCCCAAGCCGGCGATGTTGACCTGCCCGTTGTCGCCGGTGAGGAATTCGGTGGCGTCCTTCTGCGAGTCCACATACGTCCAACTGCCGCCGGTCTGCTTCATCCACTTGTTCGTGTTCTCGTCATGGATTTTGAAGCCCGCGCCGGCCAGTGTGGTCTTGCCGTCCCAGTTGGTCTTCCTCACGTTCAGATCGTATGCGCTCACGGTCGCGATATCGTTCGTGTCCACGGTGGCCGTGGCCTGAGCCTGACCGTCGTATTGGGTGCTGGCCAAGGCGACCGTGTTGCTGGCCTGCTTGGCGCGGGTGGCGTTCGACACAATGGCCTTGTAGGTGACGGTCACCTTCCGGTTCTCATACTGTTTGACGAGATTCTGGTCGAACGTGGCGGTGAAACCGTTGGTTTTCACGACGGTCGGATTGATGGCCGTACTGCCGACCTTGAACACGGGGTCGCCGGACAGGGCCAGGCCGTCCATCGTGTCGGTGACGACCATCTTCACGGTGTTCTGCTTGTTGCCCAACGTGAACTCGTAGCGGAAGTCCACGGTGTCGCCCACGTTCCATGAGGCGCTCGACGCGGTGTTGCCCGCCTTCGAGTCGATGAGCGTGGCCTTGTCCTTGCGGTCGTGGGACACCTTCTTGTCGATGCTCACGGTCTTCGACTTGATCGTCAACTCGCCCAATGTGACACCGTTCAGGGTCTTCGACCCTTGGACGGGCGTGCCGGCGATCATCGGACTGCCCGCCGAATCCACGATCAGATACAGGCCGTTCGGCAGGTCGGCGACCGTCATCGTGGTGCCCGTGCCGGCCATGGTCTTCGCGGCCGGGATCGCCTTGCCGTCCGTTCCGGCCGTTGAGGCCGTGGCGGCGAGTTGTTTCGCGGCCTCACGCAGCTTGCCCTGCACCGTGCCGGTCGGCTCGCCGTCCTTGCCCAGGTGGGCGAGGTCGCCGACCGCGTCGAAGCCCTGCAGGTCGGTGATGCCGGCCTTCGTGTTCGCAGCCTGAATCCACTTGTCGGACGTGCCGTCGATCTTGTTCACGGTCAACGATTTCACGTCCGTATCCTGTGTGCCGGCGGTGATGTCGCCGTACGAGCCGAGACGGTAGAACGTGAACGTGTGCCCGGCCAGCGTGTTGCCTTCGCTCGCGTTCAACGTGATCGACGCGGTGGCCGTATCGCTCACGGTCGGCGTTTCGACGGCCATGGCCGTGCCGGACAGGCCGAACATGGCCAATGATGCGACGGCCGCGCAGGATGCTGCGAGTCTTGTGGCGGTGGAGTCCTTCATAGGGGTTTCCTTTCTTGGTTAGGGTCGGAATCGTCCCTGTCCCTGTTGACATGGGGTCCGTCCCCGTATTCACATGCCCCGGACCGTGGGGTGTGCCGATATGGGTGAGCCCGGCGGTCGTGCCGTCGGCCTCTGGATGGTGGTCCATGGTTGCCTGTTCCCGTGCGCCGTCGTTTTCCGGATGGGTCTTGCACGGGACCGAGGTGTGGCTTACGCCTGGTCCGTGTCGGCCTGGATGACGGTGGTGGCCTGTTCACGGACGTCGTTGTTCGCCGGCTGGACGACCTGCTGTGCGGCCTGCTGATTGGCGAGCATCTGCTGCTGGGCCATGGCCATGCTTTCCTCGTGGCGCAGCTGGTCAGCGTCCGCGAACACGAGCTTCTGGATCTCCTGGGAGAGCTGCATGAGCTTGTCCTTTTCGAGAATCGACACGGTGATGGTGTTCGCGCCGCCCGAAGGATCGCGGAACACGAGGCTCGCGCTCATGGTGTTCGCGAGGTTCGCGGCCGCGACCAGCAGCAGGATGATCGCGATGGCCACGCTGGACTGGAAGCATCCGAGCGCGACGAACAGCCAGACCAGTCCCCAGACGAGGCTGCCGAGGTTGAATTTCGTGCTCGTGTCCACGCTCGCGACGTTGCGCAGCGGGATGGTCTTCGTGTCCGCCCCCAACGGGATCAGGCCGAACAGGGTGTTCGGGCTTTTGTATTGGATGCGGGTCGAGCTTGCGGCGATGCTGGTCTTGAGCCAGAAGATGACCACGCTGGGACTGAAACGGTCCCCGATGATGTTCTTCTCGCCTGGTGCGAAGGTGAATTCGGTCATGGTCTGTTGTGTCTCGGCCATTCTTTCTCTCCTTGGACTTGTGTGTCGTGGAGAGGGACGCGTCCGGATTCCCGTGCGGGTCCGCGTCGTGCGGGCGGGATGCGGCGGGCCGCGCGGACGGTTTCCCGGAACGAGTCCCTCCTGGTTGGATGGAGACGGCAATGCCCGGACCGATGGCCGGACGTTCCGCCATCCCATTCACACAGTCCACCGCCGATATTCGTATGGGGGTATAAAAGGGCCGTGTGCCCATCGTCGTTGACGGGCGCACGGCACATTCGGACAAGTGAGATCGGGGTCCGTGTCAGTCCAATTCGAAATGAGTCCCGTCTGTCTGGCATTCGGTCGGCTGGACGGACGGATCCGGTTCCGGAAGCGTGACGGCGCGGGAGGCCATATCGGCTCCGTTTCTGATGTTCGACACGAGGTCGGCGACGGCCGACTGTTCGTGGTCGATGCAATCCACGATGGTTTCCAACAGCGGCATCGGATTGTCATGGACCTGCCATTGTTCGAGATGCTCCGCGTAGGTTCGTCCGGCGTCGTGTTTGATCGCGATCGGCCTGTAGCCCTCTTGCATGAGCATCATGTTCAGGATCTGTCGTCCGGTCCGTCCGTTGCCGTCCGTGAACGGGTGGATGTTCTCGAACATCGCGTGGAAGGCGGACGCCTTGATGATCGGATGCGCGGCTTCCATGCCGGCCGCGTCCAACAGGGCTTCGAGGTCCTCCCATATCTCCAGCGGGTCGGCCGTCTTCACGGAAGTGCCACGGATGCGCGCCATGTAGCCGTATGGACGGAACTCTCCGCGCAGGACCGGCTGGACATCCAACGCGGTGACCTCGTGCAGACGACGGATCACGGTGATGTCGAGCGGATGCCGCTCCTTAACGTATCGCTTCACGTATTCCATACCGTCCGCGACGCCGCGGGCCGCGAAGACGTATCGCGCCGGACTGTCCGTGGGGATGAATTCACCCTCCATCACCAGTTCCGTGTCCTCCAAGGACAGGGTCGACCCCTCTATGGCGTTGGAATTGTACACGTACCGGGCGAGCCAGTCCCTGTCGTATTGTTCGAGGGCGGATTCCTCGACCCCGTCCAGCGGGAGCAGCGACTGGAGTCGTCCCTTCGACCGGTCGGCCCGTTCCATGAGCATGGTCGCGGAGGGATCGTCCATGATCCGTGCGAATCGTTCGGGGAGATCCTTGATTCGCTGTGTGAGTGATGGATTCGGCATGATGCGTGTACCTCCTCGCCGATGCCTTGCATGGGGGTTCCGGGCGTCGCCGCCCGCCTGGTGGCGGTCAATATTCTAACAGGGTCCATATCGGCCCGCATGTCCGTATGGACCGGCCGTGGCCGTCCCATCGGATGCAGGCGTCTTCGGCTGCGGGAACGTTCCGTGGGAGGGACCGGATTCGGACCGTCCCACACGTTCCGGGTCCTTCCATCGGGCCCCGGGGACGGAACCGATCCGGTCTCCCTGTTCTTGATGGTATCCGGTACGGGACGCGGGGCAGGTCTTCGCGGCCCGTACCGTCATTGCCCCACGGAGTCCGTCCGACGACCGTCGATATCGTCCGGTGACGATGTCGGACGCGGCGTCCGCCGTCGCGGCGGCGCGGGACATTCGGAGAGGAGTCCGCGGATCTGTTCGAGGGATTCCCTCATCATGTCGAGTTCGTCCCGCATGAGGGCGCATCTGCGCTCGAGCTGTTCGACGACCCCCTGCGGCGTGCCGTCCCCAACGTCGACGGCCTGTCCGCTGTTTTTCCACCGGTGCATGCATCGTTCGACCCGTTTGTGGCCGATGATCTCGGGGCCGATGCCGTACGCGCGGAAGATCGCGGAGGGACGTTCCCCGCGCCTGTATCGTCGCAGCACCTCCTTTTTGAACCATGCCGCGTAGGTGATCCTGGTTTTGCCGGCCTTTTCCACGGCCGGCATCCGTTCGAGGTATTCGCGGGTCCGTTCGCTGAGTTCGTGTTCCATATTTCCGCTCATCGCGTACTCCTTCCGTTCTGTTCCCGGTCCGGTCCGCTTATGGTGAAGTCGGATCGTTCGAGCGCCTGTTCCGCGCGGATGCAGAAACGCATCGCGTCGTCCCATGCCCTGCGGTACGCGGCGACGTACGCCTGGGCGGGTGATTCGTCGGTCAGTCGCGCGGCCATGAGGCTGCGGATGGCCTGTTTGGTGAGCCAGTCGTCCGTGTCGGCCGTCATGATCGTGGTGTCCTTTCCTGTGGCCTGGCGTCCATAAGGACGCGTGGCCCGCCGTCGCGGGCGATGACGATGTCGGCCATGTGCCTCCTGCCGGCCGCGCAATGGTCGCAGATTCTGACGTCGCGTCTGACGTTGTGCCTCCCGCGGCTGGTCTGCACGACGGTGATGATGTACGAGCGACTGTGGTCCAGGCTCGTGGGCCTTCCGCACATGGTGCAGAACAGGACGTCCATGCCGTTCATGCCGTTCTCCTCCCCTCCTCCGCGTCCACGGGCTCCATGACGATCGTGTCCTCGATACCCCCGTATTCCGTGGTGTCGGACCATACGGGCGCGGGATGGCGGGATCCCGCCCCGCGCAGGTGGCGGACTGCGCGGGCCAGCACTAGGACCATTGCGGGCAGGAGGACGAGCGGGACCGGCGTGGGGTCGGCGTGTAGGCCGATCATGCGGCAGACGGCCACGACCGTGAACGCCCATGCGGGAAGTCCGACCGTCCACAGGACGTCCACGCGCAGCATGCGCAGGATCCGCGGCGGATACCGTCCACTCCGCCCCCTCAGCCCCGGCAGGCACACCATGAGCGTGAGTGTCATGAGCGTGAGATCCAGCACGGCCGTGACGAGGATCGGGTTCATGGGCGGTCTCCTTCCCTTTTCGGCTTGGTCATGCGGATCATGGTGATCTGCGTGCGGATCATGCTGTTGCGTCGTTCCATACGTTCGATGCTGTGACGCATGCCCCGGTCGGCTTGGATCATAATCTCGAGGATCCGAAGGCTTTCCGGGATCACGTCCGGATCCGGCAGCGTCGTCGCCGCCACGTCCTTCATCTCGCCTTCCCGTCGCATGCCGGGCGTGGGATCGACAGTTGCCTGCGCGCCTGTTTCGGCAGGCCCGTGGCCCCGGTGTCCACGAGCGTGAGTTCGGACAGGGACAGGTTCACGCCCTGTGCGAGATGGACCATATGCCGTTCGACGAGCCTGGCGTACAGGTCGTACGCGCGTTCGCGTGCCGTCGCGGCGTCGAACGTGGCGGCCGGGTCGGGCGTGACCTCGGTTCCCAGCCGGGCGAACGCACGGACCATGCGTCTGGACGCGTTCGTAGCGTGCGCGTATTCGGAATCGTCAGGTTCCAGGCTGGCCGCGAGGGCCGCGAGGCCCCGCGCGTATTCCAATGTCTCGGCCATGAGCTGGTTGGCCGTGGATGTGTCGTCTTTCAACGTTTCATGTTCCTTCCGGGATGATGGTGGGGTTTGGTGGGAATCCTCTCCCCCTTTTTCCGTTCCCGCGGATCCATGGCATGGTGGCGTCACGGGAGGGAACCATGGGGATGCGTGCGCGGGAGGCGTGGATCCGGATCGGACTGGGGTTCCGTCCGGCCCGTGCTCCGCTATAACCTCCACACGCGCCCCCACCGATAAACGCCGGAACATGTTCGGCATGTGGCGAAAAATATCAACTGGTCCATAATGGACCAGTTGATATTCCGTGTGGCGTCCGTCCGGATTCGGCATGGCAAGGCCCCATGCGCATCCGCGTCGACGGCCGTCGAATCCCATGCGCGTCATGACCAACTTGTGGCGGAACAAAAAATATCAACTGCAACATTATGTTGCAGTTGATATTTTTGTGCGGAGTGCGCCTGTTCGAACCCCGGGCGGGGGAACTCACCGGGAAGGGTGGGATGACGACGGGTCGGACTACGAGCGTTTCGGTTTGCGCGTATGGGCGCGGCATTGCTGGATAAACTTGCGGTGGGCAGCGAGCTCCGCGTCGCTGAACGGTTCCGGGTCGGGGATCCTGGGCCACCGTTCGACGGTGTTGTCGGTGGTCCTCATCCGGTGTCCGGTCACCGACACGTATCCGCCGTTGAGATGATGCTGCATGGTCGGACGCTCCTTTCGATGGTTCACGCCTGTTCGATGCGGTCATGGGTATCGGGATGGGGTTCGTCTCCCATGCGGGCCAGACGGTCGAACAGGTCGGCATCCACATGGTCGCGGCCGTCGATCAGGACTCTCCGGCATGCCGCGTCCACGGCGCGCACCAGTCTCGCGGGGCTGATTCCCGCATAGTCCGCGTCGTCCGCTAGGTCGATGCCCATGCGGAGCTCCCCGGCCCTGCCCTGGATGATCCTCATGGCCGTGGCCCTGTCGGGCAACGGCATGTCGATGATCGTGTCGAAACGGCGGTATGCGGCCGGGTCAATGAGCCCGGTCATGTTGGTCGCGCATACGAGCACCGCGTCGGGAGGGAACGTGTCGATGCGTTGGAGCATGAGGTTCGTGGCCCGTCGCATCTCGGCCACATCGTGTTGATTGTCGCGTCGGGCGAGCAGGCTGTCGGCCTCGTCCACGAACAGGAGTCCGCCTGTCGTTTCGATCCGGTCGAACATGGCCGCGATGTTTTTCAGGGTCGCTCCCAGACGGCTGCTGACGGTCTCCTCGAGTCGGACGGTGTGCGGTTCCATGTGGAGACGGTCCGCCAGGATCCGGGCGAACGTGGTCTTGCCCGTGCCGGGGAGCCCGGTCAGGAGGATCCGGTTGCTTGCCGTGAGCCCGTGTTCCCTGAGCGGTCCCATGTGCTCGTGTTCGTCGACGATCCGTTCCAGTTCCCGTTCGACCTGCGGCGTGTAGACGGGCCGGTGTGCCGGCGCACCGGCCGCGGAGGGCCTGCCGGACGATGATCGCGGCATGGGCCGCGTGTTGGATGCGATGTCATTCAGCTGGTCCGCGAGCCACAGGTCTCCATCGCGTCTGGCGCGGCCCGCGGACAGGCGCAGCTGCTTGGCGAACGCGTCCCATCTGCCGGCCGCCGCGTGGCGGGCGAGGGTCAGCGTGTCCT
>ERZ1034913.329-NODE-329-length-41444-cov-8.087729_pt1 | contig 41444 bp, 36 predicted proteins | sample MGYA00520697_ERZ1034913 | MGnify/ENA primary metagenome ERZ1034913 (study PRJEB33766, sample SAMN09781786) | gut metagenome | biome: gut microbiome | host: Homo sapiens | place: Madagascar | study: EMG produced TPA metagenomics assembly of the PRJNA485056 data set...
GCATGTGCCCTGGCTCGATAAGTACAGTCGTTTAACCAAGCGCTTGGTTGAGCATATCCACCGCCCCTAATCCAGCCAATCTATGCCGTCATCTTCATCTATATGGAAAAGGTTTGGTGAATCAAACGTTTCAAAATTTTGGCGGCCTCCATATGCAGCCGTGTACTGGGTCTGGCGCAAGGCACCGCCAGCGTGATGCGATTGCGTATTTGCGGCATGGTCAGCAAAGCCGTGTGCAAAGGCACCGTTGCATTCCACATCTTGGCAACACTTGACGGAATCACGGTGTAGCCCACTTTGCGCTCCACTAGACTGAGCACGGTCTGCATGGAGTCGACTTCGGCCACCACATGGAGCCGCACATCCTTGCGCTCAGCCACGGCTTGAAAAATCCGCCGAAGTGCCTGGGGCTCACTGGGCAAAATAAGCGGAAATTCGCCCACCGCACTGACTTTCACCTTGCTGGGCAAAGGCTCAATGCCCACCAGCAGCAGCAGCTCCCGCTCCAACCCTTCAATCTGCAACTGCTGGGAAGATGGCGGATCAAAAAGAATCGCCATATCCAAACGTCCGGCAATCAACCACTCTCGCAGTCGAATGCTCAAGCCTTCTTCTACAGTGATGGAGGCATCTGGACAGGCCCGCAAAAATTGCTGTACCAAATCTGGTGCAATGCTCTGGGCCACACGCGGCGGCAACCCTATGCGGATCTTTCCTCGGGGGCTTTGCAGGCGCTCGCTCATCTCCGCCTTGGCATGGTCCACAGCTTCCAGAATGCCTCGCACATGCACCAACAGCGCGGCGCCCGAATCCGTAACCCGTACTCCGCGCCCATGCCGCTCCAGCAGACGCTGCCCCAACTCTTTCTCCAACAGCTGTACATGTCGACTCAGTGTGGGCTGTGAACTATTGAGGGCAGCAGCGGCCTTGGTATAGCTCATCGCATCGGCCACTGCCACAAACGCCTGCATATTTGCAATTTCCATATTCAATTTTCAAATATCTGCTATCCATTTATCTTCGACTGATTATCTGACTTTCTATCTAAGAATTGCATCCATCCCTGCTGAGAAATGATGTGATGCCAAGCCCTCAACTGACCTATACGCTACACCCCTCGCGCCCAGCGATTCAGCTGCCTGTGAACGCCTGCGACAGCCATGTGCATGTCTTCGGTCCACAATCCACATTTCCGTTTGCCGCCAACCGCAGCTTTACGCCGGCCGATGCGAGCAAAGAACAGCTGTTCGCATTGCACAAACATCTGGGGATTACGCGCTGCGTGATCGTGCAATCGGCTTGCCATGGTTTTGACAACACGGTGGTAGCCGATGCCATCGCTGCAGGCCAAGGCAACTACCTTGGGATTGCGCTGGTGCCTCCTACAGTCTCAGTCCAAGACTTGAAGCAACTGGCTGATACAGGGTTTCGCGGCATCCGCTTCAACTTCATGCGGCACCTTGATACCGGTGTGACGATTGAGGACGTTGTGGCTCTTACACCGAGGCTGGCTGATCTCGGCATGCACCTGCAGGTGCACTTTGAAAGCCGTTTAGTCCATGCGTTGGCACCTGTGCTGCAGCAAGCCGCTTGTGATGTCGTCGTCGACCACATGGGCCGTGTAGATGCCAGCCAAGGCATCCAAGGTGAAGACTTTCAAGGCCTGCTGCGCTTGCTCGAGAGTCCGAAGCTCTTTGTCAAAGTCAGCGGCATTGACCGAGTTGACCCGCACGCTCCATACCTGCAAGGCGTTGAACTCGCCCGCACCCTGGTGCAGCACTTCCCGGATCGATGCCTGTGGGGCTCGGACTGGCCACACCCCAACCACACCCACATCCCGGACGACGGGGTTTTGGTCAGTCAAATTGCTGCCATTGCCCCCACCGACACCGCACTCCAGCGCTTACTGGTCACCAATCCAGAACGCCTCTATCGCTTTTAACGTAGGTATCCACATATGCCCATCTTCAATGAACACACACCTGTGAACCCCCAGGGCCGTCTGGCTGGCAAAGTTGCCTTCATCACCGGGGCTGGCTCTGTCGGCGATGGCTGGGGCAATGGCCGCGCTACAGCCCTGCGTTTTGCCCAAGAAGGCGCTGTAGTCTGGGGTGTCGATATCAACCAGGAGGCGCTGCAAAACACAGCGGATCTGATTGCCCGTGCAGGCGGACTCTTCCACGCAGGGTATTGCAACGTCATGGAGGCACCATCGGTTGCCGCATCCATTCTCGAATGCCAGCAAAAACTGGGGCGCATCGACATTTTGGTCAACAACGTCGGCGGCTCCGCCAAAGGTGGTCCAGTCGACATGGATGAATCGGTGTGGGACACCCAAATTGACTACAACCTCAAAAGCGTATTTTTAACTTGCAAACATGTGCTGCCCATCATGCAAGCCCAGCAAGGCGGAAGCATTGTCAATATTGCGTCCACTTCTGGAACACGGTGGACCGGTGCAGCACAAATTGCCTATGCCTCCTCCAAAGCAGGAGTGATCCATTTTTCCAAAGTGCTGGCCGTTCAGTACGCCCACGACAACATTCGCGTCAACACCGTCATTCCCGGCCAGCTGCACACCCCAATGGTTTCCGTACGCCTTGCGGCCCAAAGAGCCGACGGGGATGTGGATGCTTTGCTCAAGCAGCGCCAAGCGCGCATTCCCATGCCCTTCATGGGTGATGGCCGCGACACGGCCAACGCAGCACTTTTTTTTGCTTCCGATGAATCTCGATTTGTCACCGGCGCCGACTTGGTCGTCGACGGTGGCATGACCGCCCGCTGCGCCTAACTTACACAACAAGGAGACAACATGTCAGGCAAAAAATTTCAACGCTTCGCTACCCGCCATCTGCAAAAAATCTCGGTTGCCGCCGCCCTGCTGACCGCAGCGTCAAGCGGCTGGGCACAGCAAGACATTACCAAGATCATCGTCGCCTTCCCTCCTGGGGGCCCTGTAGATTTTGTCGCCCGCACTGTCTCGGAGCAGCTGGGCAAAGAACTGGGACATACCGTCCTGATTGAAAACAAGCCGGGGGCCACCGGCCCCACCGCTCCGGACCCCCTGCTGCGCTCTCCCGCCGATGGCAAAACGCTGTGGATCACCAGCGTGGGAGCTGTCGCGATCAACCCTGCCCTGTACCCTAAGCTGCCCTACCAGCCCTTGACAGACTTGGTACCCGTTTCTTTGGCCGTTAACAATGTGGAAATGCTGGTCGTCAACAGCAAATCGCCTTTCAGCAACGGTCGAGACCTGGTTGAAGCAGCACGCAAAAACCCTGGTCGCCCCATCACCATGGCATCGTCCGGAACAGGCAGCGTCCCACATTTAGCCATGGAGCTGCTCAATGAAAGCGCCAATATTCAAATGATGCACATTCCCTACAAAGGTGCAGCGCCAGCCATTACGGACGTGATTGCTGGTCACGTCGATGGATTTTTTGGTGATATCCCTGGCCTGATTGGTCACATTCAAGCGGGCAAACTCAAACCTATTGCAATCGCGGCCCCCAAGCGCCACCCGCGCTTTCCGGAAGTGCCCACCTATACCGAACTGGGTTATCCCGGTGTCGACTCCGACAACTGGTATGGCTTTTTCGCTGCCAAAGGCACCGCCCCTGAAGACGTTTCCCGTCTGAGCCAGGCTTTGCACCGGGCCTTGCATCACCCCACCGTCAAGGAGCGACTGGAAGCTTCGGGCGCAGAAGTCGCTGGCAGCGCGCCCGATGAGCTGCGCAAGGTGCTGGAAGCCGACACGAAAAAGTGGAGTGCTGTGATTAAAAAGAACAACATCACGGCCAATTAATTCACCCTCCACGCAGACACCGCTGGTGCCACTGCACCCGCTATGTTTGGATTGACCAAGGCTCGCCTTTCAGCGCCCTCGCCGCAGGACTGGCCTTGGTCGCCCGCCCCCCCTCCAATGCTTTCCTCATCATGCGCATTCAGCCCATCACCCCTGGCACACAACCCGAGCTTGTGACGCTTGAAGCAGCCATTCAAGCCGCCAGAGGCCGTATCTCCCCGCTTTACCAAGTGTTGCTGCACAGCCCAGCCATCGCCCACGGCTGGGAGCAGATGCTGTCAGCGGTTCGCAACCACAGCAGTTTGGAAGCCGGACTCAGAGAGCTGGTCATCCTGCGCGTGGCTGTTCTCAACCATGCCAATTACGAGTTTGAGGCACATATTCCGCATGCGCTCAAAGCAGGCATCACACAAGCAGCGATCGAGGCAACACGGATCTGTCCCCTCCCTGCGGGCGCCCCCTGGAGCCTGCGGGAGCGACTGGCCCTGGAGGCGACCGATGCCCTCACGCGCGAACTTCACATCCGTGACGAAGCTTTTGCACAGCTTCAGGTGCACTTTTCTGCGCAAGAGCAGGTGGAGCTTTTTGCCACGATTGGCGCCTACAACATGGTCTCTCGTTTCTTGAATGCCTTCCAGATTGGACACTGAAAGCATGCCAGACTCAGATTTTTCAACCGATGCGCTCTTGTTGCAATTTGTCGCCGAAGCTGCCAGCGCCAAGCACATGGCCAAGACACTGCACCGCCAGCTGCAAACCCTCTTGCCTGCATCCACCTTGGGGCCTGTGGCACGAAGCGCCGAGGGCATGGTGTACGCCTACATCACACTCCCTCAGCCACAGCGCCTGGATACTGCACAGCACGATCAGCTGCAAAAAATGGCTTGCGAAATTCAGGCCGATGCCGCTGTGTCACGCCTTGAACAAGTGATGCACCTACAAAGCCCGACGAGCACCCCACCCCAAGCCCATTACGTGGTTGAAATGGACCCCGAAACAGGCTGGAAGCAGGAGTTGTTTGACTGGTATGACACAGAGCACCTGCCAGGCCTGGCATCGGTGCCGGGCACCCAGCAAGCCTGGCGTTATCTGAACCACGACCACGGCCCGCTTTCACTGGCGTGCTACCACCTCAGCTCGGAAGCCGTTTTAGGTTGCCCTGCCTGGCTTGCGGTCAGAGGCACGGCATGGAGCAGCCGCGTACGCCCTCACTTCACCAACACCAAGCGCACCATGTTCACCCTCCTCTAACGCCTTGTGGCCTACGTGCCCCCAGGAAGCCGCCACCCCCAACAAGGCAAAGCCCTAGTGACACCTTGCGCCATATCGCAGAACATGCGGCCCATGCCCATGTTTGTTGACGCCTCCCCGCCCGGCCACTGCATCTTCTGCAAGATCGTGGCAGGTGAAATCCCTGCCGCCAAGGTCTATGAAGATGAACTGACCATTGCCTTTATGGACATTGGTCAGGTCAATCCCGGTCATGTACTGGTAGCCAGCAAGCGCCATGCAGTCACGGTGCTGGAGCTCACGCCTGAAGAAGCGGCCGCCGTGATGCAGTCCGCACAGCGCATTGCGCAGGCGGCGCAGCAGGCCTTCGCGCCCGATGGGATCACGCTGTTTCAGGCCAATGGCGCTGCGGGTGAGCAGACGGTGTTCCACTTTCACATGCATGTGCTGCCGCGCCATGAGGGTGATGGGGTGGAGCTGGCCTGGCCCCGCAAGGAGCCTGCCGTGCAGTTGCTGCAAGGCTATGCGGACAAGCTGCGTGCCGCACTGTCAACCTTGGTGTAGCTATCAATAAAAAAGCGGCTAGCGCTAGAAAAATAAGGATTTCAGATAGATAAGTATCTGAAATCCAGCAAATACAAGCGCTGGCAGCTCTAGTTTTTATAACTACACCGCAAACGATGCAAAGTGCGCATCCAGCTGCTGCCCCCATGCCGCCTTTTGGGCAGGCGTAGCAAAGCTGGCCTCCAGGCTGTTGCGGGCCAGCTGGTAGGCTTCCTGCACCCCCATGCCGGTGGCGGCAAACAGTTGCAGATAGTTGTCGTTAACGTAGCCGCCAAAGTAGGCAGGGTCGTCCGAGTTCACCGTCACATGCAGTCCGGCAGCCAGCAAGCGCGGCAGGTTGTGCTCGCGCAGGTCAGGGAAGACGCACAGCTTCAGGTTGGAGAGCGGGCAGACAGTCAGCGGCATGCGCGTCTGTGCCAGACGCTGCATCAGCCCCCAGTCTTTTTCTGATTGCACGCCGTGGTCTATGCGCTCCACCTTGAGCACATTCAGAGCACTCCACACATAGTCGGGCGGCCCCTCTTCACCGGCATGGGCCACCAGATGAAAGCCCAGTTCACGGCAGCGCTCAAACACGCTCTGGAATTTCTCGGGCGGGTTGCCCAGCTCAGAGCTGTCCAGCCCGATGCCTATGAAATGCTCCCGGTACGGCAGCGCGGCCTCCAGCGTCTCCAAGGCGGCGGCTTCGCTCAGGTGGCGCAAAAAGCTCAGGATCAGCGCGGCGCTGATGCCCCACCGTGCCTGCGCATCCTTGCAGGCACGCGCCAGACCCTGAATGACAGTGCCCATGGGCACGCCGCGCTCGGTGTGGGTCTGCGGGTCAAAAAAGATTTCGGCACGCACCACATGGTCAGCAGCTGCACGCTCCAGATAGGCCATGGCCATGTCGTAGAAGTCCTGCTCCTGCAGCAGCACGCTGGCACCGGCGTAATAGATGTCCAAAAAGCTCTGCAGATTGGTGAAGGCATAGGCGCTGCGCAAGGCCTCTACGCTGGGATATGGCAGCTGCAGGCCATTGCGCTCGGCCAGTGCAAAGATCAGTTCGGGTTCCAGTGAACCTTCAATGTGGATATGCAGTTCGGCCTTGGGCATGCTGCGCAGCAGCGCAGGCAGACGCTCGGCAGGAATGTGCGCCATAGCGGCAAGTGTGGTGGCAGGGATGGTGGTGGTCATGGCGTTGGCTGGCTCCCAAATGCTTGCGGATGCCCTTTCACCATAGCCGGTACCGCGCTCTGTTGCCAAGCAGACATAGGCGCAAAAAAGGCTGCCCGCAGGCAGCCTAGGATAGCAGCAGGGCTTACTTGCCGGGCACCTTGCCTTCCACACCTTCGATGTAGAAGTCGATACCGGTCAGGAAAGCGTCGTCCGCCACAGCACCTTCGGCCAGGGCATCCTTGCCGTCATTGGTCTTGAGGGGGCCCTTCCAGATCTGCAGCGTGCCATTCTTCAGGCCAGCCTTGGCCTCTTCCATCTTGGCCTTCAGATCAGCAGGAATGTCTTCTGCCACGGAAACCAGGTCAATCGCGCCGTCCTTCACACCCAGCCAGCTGCCACCGGCTGTCCATGTGCCGTTGAGCACATCGTTCACAGCCTTGGAGTAGTAAGGCTGCCAGTCGATGATGGCCGAGCCCAGGTGGGCCTTGGGACCGTAGGCAGTCATGTCAGAGTCCCAGCCAAAGGCGCGAATGCCCTTTTCTTCCGCAGTCTTGAGCACGGCGGGGGAGTCTGTGTTCTGGAACAGCACGTCAGCGCCGCCATTGATCAGGCTGGTTGCTGCTTCGGTTTCCTTGGGGGGGCTGAACCAGTCGTTCACCCACACTACCTTGGTCTTCACATCGGGGTTCACGGACTGAGCACCCAGCGTGAAGGAGTTGATGTTGCGCAGCACTTCAGGAATGGGCACCGAGCCGACCACGCCCAGCACGTTGGACTTGGTCATGCCGCCCGCCAGGATACCGGCCAGGTAGGCACCTTCATAAGTACGTGCGTCATAGGTACGCACGTTGTCACCGTTCTTGTAGCCTGTGGCGTGCTCGAACTTCACATCCTTGAAGTCGGGAGCGATCTTCTGGATGGTGTCCATATAGCCAAAGGTGGTGCCGAAGATCAGCTTGTTACCCTGAGATGCCAGGTCACGCAGCACGCGCTCGGCGTCAGGGCCTGCAGGCACGCCTTCCACATAGGTGGTGACGATCTTGTCGCCAAACTCATCCTGGATCTTCTTGCGTGCGGTGTCGTGCGCAAACGACCAGCCGCCGTCACCCACAGGGCCCACGTAGGCAAAGGCCACCTTCAGCGGCTCTGCAGCAGCAGGCGCATCCGCCACAGGTGCTGCGGCAGGCGCAGGTGCGGGTTCATCTTTTTTGCCGCAAGCAGCCAGAGCCGTTACGGTCAGCGCCGAGATGGCAGCCAGTTTGAACATGGAACGTTTGTTCAGATCGGTCATAGTTCTTCCTTTAAAGGGAATCAGGGAAAAGCAAACCACTGCAGCAATACCCGCGCCAGTTTGTGCCGGATCGCAGCAACCGCTTACATCAATGGTTGCACACTTTGGAGATCCGAAACATCAAGCTGGCATCGTCAGGCGCTGCTGCCACAAAAACTATCGGTGGAGATGACCCCGGGGCCATCCAGCTGCACGCGGTACGGGCTGCGCAAGCACCGCGTGTATACACCAGATCGCATGCAGCAAAAAGGCCTCCGGTGGTCAGAGGCCTTTGACTGACGTGCAGGCGCGTCATGCGCCTGCAGGTGGTCATGCGTAATTAGTTACCAGTGCCTGGCACGTTGCCTTCAACGCCATCCACATAGAACTTGATGCTGGTGATGAAAGGCAGATCAGCCACCTGACCGTCGGCCAGCAGTTCATTGCCCTTGTTGTCCTTGATGGGGCCCTTCCAGATCTGGAAGGTGCCGTCCTTCAGGCCCTGGCGCACCTGGGCAACCTTGTCCTTGATTTCCTGAGGCACTTCTTCGCTGATCTTGACCAGATCAATCGCGCCTTCCTTCACGCCCCACCAGAAGTTCTGGCCGTTCTCCACCTTGCCGTTCAGTGCGTCCTCGGTCACCTTGATGTAGTAAGGCGACCAGTCGATCACGGCCGAGCCCAGGTGTGCCTTGGGGCCGAAAGCGCTCATGTCGCCATCCTTGCCAAAGGCATACACACCGCGCTCTTCGGCCGTCTTCATCACCGCAGGCGAATTGGTGTTCTGATAGAGCACGTCCACGCCGCCGTTGATCAGGCTGGTGGCAGCTTCAGCTTCCTTGGGGGGGCTGAACCATTCGTTCACCCAGACCACCTTGGCCTTGATGTCAGGGTCCACGCTTTGCGCACCCAGCACAAAGGAGTTGATGTTGCGCACCACTTCAGGGATTGGCACGGAAGCCACGACACCAATGGTCTTGGTCTTGGTCATGCCACCTGCCACGATACCGGCCAGGTAGGCGCCTTCGAAGGTCTTGGTGTCGTAGGTCGCGCTGTTAGGTGCCTGCTTGTAGCCCGTAGCGTGCTGGAAATTCACCTCAGGCAGGTCAGCCGCAGCCTTTTGCACAAACTCCTGATAGCCGAAGCTGGTAGCAAACAGCAGCTTGTTGCCCTGGGCGGCCAGATCGCGCATCACACGCTCTGCATCGGGGCCCTCGGCCACGCTCTCCACGAATGTGGTTTCCACCTTATCGCCAAACTTGTCCTGCACCGCCTTGCGGCCCAGATCGTGCTGGTAGGTCCAGCCGCCATCACCGATGGGGCTCACATACACAAAACCAATCTTCAGGGGATCTGCAGCGGCTGGTGCTTCAGCGGCTGGGACGGCTGCAGGCGCAGGGGCAGCTTCTTCTTTCTTGCCACAGGCGGACAAAGTAGCGATCGAGATGGCCGACAAAGCGACCATCTTCAGCACAGTGCGTTTATGCAGTTTGGACATGCGTAGTTCCTCGACAGGGTAAAAAAAAGGCGTGCCACCTTGGCTCGCCTTGCGCTTCGCTACCCCACGGCGACAGGGTAGCTGCTTCTTGGGTCATGGCTCTTACGAGCCTGGATAAAAAGGCTTTCCTAAGGATGCCGGCATATTGGCGCGAATCCATGCGGGATTGCGAGAAATCAGCACCAGCACCACGATGGTCGCCACATAGGGCAACATGCTGAGCAACTGGCTGGCGATGTGCACGCCCGTTGCCTGCAGGTGAAACTGCAGCATGGTAACGCCGCCAAACAGGTAGGCACCCAGCAAAATGCGTGCGGGCCTCCACGTTGCAAACGTGGTCAGCGCCAGCGCAATCCAGCCACGGCCAGCGACCATGCCTTCCACCCACAGCGGGGTGTAGACGGTAGACACATAGGCACCGGCCAGACCGCACAGCGCACCACCGGCCATGACGGCGCCCAGGCGAATCATGCGCACGTTATAGCCCAGGGCGTGGGCGGATTCCGGCGACTCACCCACGGAGCGCAGAATCAAGCCCGCGCGTGTGCGGTACAGGAAGTACACCAGCAGCACAGCAATGATGATGGTGCCGTACACCAGCGGGTGCAGACGGAACAGCGCAGGGCCCACCACGGGCAGATCTGCGAGGAAAGGAATGTCGTACTTGGGCGACTCAGGCAGCTTGGCCTGCACATAGTTCAGCCCCGCAAAGGCCGAGAAACCTGCGCCAAACAGACTCAGCGCCAGGCCCGTGGCCGACTGGTTGGTGTTGAGCCAGATCACCAGCACGCCAAAGATGGCGGCCAGCAGCGCACCGGCCCCCATGCCCGCCAGAAAACCGATCCAGGTGCTGCCTGTGTGTACGGTGGCGGCAAAGCCCGCCAGCGCAGCGCACAGCATCATGCCTTCAGCACCCAGGTTGATGACACCTGCGCGTTCATTGATCAGCAGCCCCAGCGCAGCCAGCGCCAGCACCGTACCTGCACTCAGGGTCGAGGCAAAGAGCAATGCGTATGCATCCATTACTTTGCTCCCTTCACGGCAGGCTTGCCTGCAATCCAGCGCACGCGGTACGCGATCAGGGTGTCACAGGCCAGCAGCGTAAACAGCAGCAGACCCTGGAACACGCCAGTCAGAGACTTGGGCAGGCCCAGGCGCGACTGCGCCAGTTCACCGCCGATATAGAACATGCTCATCAAAATGGCCGAGAAGATCATGCCCACGGGGTGCAGACGCCCCACAAAGGCAACGATGATGGCCGCAAAGCCGTAGCCTGCGGGAACATAAGGGGTCAGCTGACCAATGGGGCCCGCCACTTCCAGCGCACCTGCCAGACCGGCGGCGCCACCGGAGATCAGCAGTGCCGTCCACAGCGCGCGGCGCGAAGAGAAACCTGCATAGCGTGCCGCAGCGGGGGCAATGCCACCCACCTGCTGTGCAAAGCCTGCCTTGGTGCGGAACAGGAAGATCCACAGTGCCACCACACCCAGCAGTGCCAGCAGCGTGCCGATGTGAACGCGGGTACCTGCAATCAGCTTGGGAATCTGCGTGACAGACTCAAAGGTCTTGGACTGGGGGAAGTTGTAGCCCATGGGGTCCTTCCAGGGACCGTAGACCAGATAGCCCAGCACCAGCGTGCCGATATAGACCAGCATCAGGCTGACCAGAATCTCATTCGCGTTGAACTTGTCACGCAGAAAGGCCACGATGCCCGCCCAGAACATGCCGCCCAGCACACCGGCGAGCAAGATGGCAGGAACAATCCAGGGGCCTGTGTTCTGGTCTGCCAGCAGCGCCACACCACCGGCCGTGACGGCACCAATCACAAACTGGCCTTCGGCACCAATGTTCCAGATGTTGGAGCGGAAACACACGGACAGGCCCAGCGCGATCAGCAGCAGCGGCGTGGCCTTCATCACCAGCTCACCCAGGGCGTAGCTGGTCTTGATGGGTTCCCAGAAGAAGGCCTGCAGGCCACGCACTGGGTCCTTGCCCAGCATGACGAACAGACACATGCCCACGGCCACCGTGATCAGCAGAGCCAGAATGGGGGCACCATAGGTCCAGAATTTGGAGCCCTGTGGGCGCGGTTCAAGCTTAAACATGCTGGGCACCTCCGCTTTGTTCCACCTTGGCCAGGTGCTGCTGCACGTCGGCGTTCCACAAACCACTCATCCACTCACCCACCAGTTGCAGCGTCGCCTCTTTGCGTGGCAGCGAGGGGCTGAGCTGCCCCTTGGCCACCACGTGCAGTCGGTCGCTGATTTCAAACAATTCGTCCAGTTCTTCGCTGAGCACCAGCACGGCGCAGCCCGCATCACGCAGTGCCAGAATTTCGCCGCGAATCTGTGCAGCAGCGCCCACGTCCACACCCCATGTGGGTTGCGAAACGATGAGCAGCCTGGGCTTGGCATCAATTTCCCGGCCCACGATGAACTTCTGCAGATTGCCGCCAGACAGCGACTTGGCGGCAGCATGAGGGCCGCCCGCCTTCACGCCAAAGCGGCGGATGATGTCAGCCGCATGGGCTTCCAGCTTTTTGATATTCAGCCAACCGCCCTTGCCCACGGCGTCATCGCGTGTGAGCAGCATGTTGTGCGCCAGCCCCATGGTGGGCACGGCACCACGGCCCAGGCGTTCCTCGGGCACGAAGTGCAGACCCAGCGCACGGCGCTGACTGGGGTTCAGGCGACCGGCAGGCTTGCCTGCCACATGAATCATGTCGGCTTCGGCACGGGTGTCTTCCCCCGAGAGCACATACAGCAGTTCCTGCTGGCCGTTGCCGGATACACCGGCAATACCGACCACCTCACCGGCACGCACTTCAAACTGCATGTCCATCAGGTCTACGCCAAACTGGTCCTGCTTCTTGAGCGTCAGACCGTTGACCTTGAGCACGGTGTCACCCGTCTTCACATCGCGGTACTGCAGTGCAGGTGGCTCGGCACCAATCATCAGGCGCGACAGCGAGGCGTTCGACTCTTCACGGGGGTTGCAGTAACCCGTCACCTTGCCGCCACGCAGCACCGTACAGGCCGTGCACAGCTCGCGGATTTCGTGCAGCTTGTGGCTGATATAGATGATGGAGCAGCCTTCAGAGGCCAGCTTGTTCAGCACCACAAACAGCTTCTCGACCGCCTGCGGTGTCAGCACGGACGTGGGCTCATCCAGAATCAGCACTTTGGGGTCGGTCAGCAGCGCACGGATGATTTCCACGCGCTGCATTTCGCCCACGGACAGGGTGTGTACCGGACGGCTGGGATCAATGTCCATGCCGTACTCGGAGCCCTTTTCCTCGATGCGGCGTGTCACCTCTGCCAGCGACATGCTCTTGTCCAACCCCAGCCAGACGTTTTCCGCCACGGTCAGCGTGTCAAACAGGCTGAAGTGCTGGAACACCATGGCAATGCCCAGGGCACGTGCTTCCTGCGGGTTGCGGATGTGCACGGGCTTGCCATTGAACAGCACCTGGCCTTCATCGGGCTTGACGGTGCCGTAGATGATTTTCATCAGCGTGGACTTGCCAGCACCGTTTTCGCCCAGCAGGGCATGTACCTCGCCAGGCTGCACGGTCAGCGACACCTTGTCGTTGGCCACGACGGCGGGATACCGCTTGGTAATGCCCACCAGCTGCAATCGCGGTGGCGCTTCACCGGGCATGGGGGTTGGTTGAGGGGTGTTCATGCGCGAGATTTTCTCAATTCAATGAAAGTTTGGATGCAAAACCTGCGTTGCCGCAGGTTTCACGAGCGCCTGAAGCTACAGTTTTCATAGCTTCATGGCGATATGTCTCACCGCATCACGCAACCAGGTTGCGGCACTTGAATGGTGCGTACGGTCATGCCACAGCTGGTAGTAACGCATCTGTGGCAAAGGAACGGGCGGCTCCAGAATCGCCAGCGGCAGCTGTGCGGCATAGCGCTCGCAGAACTGGCGGCCGGTGGTCAGCACTAGCAAGCTTGAGGCCACCATCTGCGGCATCAGTCCAAAATGGGCACAGCGCACCGCAATGTGGCGGCGCAGCCCCTGGGCATGCAGCGCATCATCAATCACGCCCTTGGCGCCGGGGTGTGTGGGCATGGGAGCGATGTGTTCGGCCTGCAGCCAGTCCTCGGCCGTCCAGCCCCGGCGCACGGCGGGGTGGTTCTGGCTGACCAGGCACACGGTGTCATCAGCAAACAGCTGGGCCATGCGCAGCTCGGCCGGTGGCTGGGGCCAGTTGCCAATCACCACATCGACTTCACCCTGTGCCAGCTGGCCGCTGTAGTCCACGTCATGGCTGAGCGCCATGATTTCCACGGCACACAGCGGCGCGTGCTTTTTCAGATAGGCCACCAGCTTGGGCAGGAACAGCGGGTCCAGATAGTCACTGGCCGCAATGCGGAAGGTGCGTTCGGCACTGCGCGGATCAAAGGCACGCGCTTCGGTAAACAGGTTTTCGGCCGCGCGCAGGATGTCGGCGGAGGGCTCAAGCATGCGCAGCGCAGCATCCGTAGGCTGCATGCCGCTGCCCGATCGCACCAGAATGGGGTCACCCGAGAGTTCACGCAGGCGCTTGAGCGCCGTAGAAACCGCGGGCTGGTGCATGCCCAGACGCACTGCTGCACGCGATACGCTGCGCTCGGCAATCACCGTGTGCAGCACGCGTATCAGGTGCAGATCGATTTTTTCGAAAGGCGTGGTTTCTCGCATGAAAGAAATAAGGGTCGCGATTGCGACCCAGTATGCCAAGGCAACATGTCCTCAAGGGCAGGGATTGTTCGGAGATCAATGCTGCTGCACGGATTCCCCGGTCAGGGCTGCTTCGTCCAGCTTGGCCTGCCAGTACGCCAGACGCGCGTTGTGGCGCGCCATGATGGCAGCATCAATCGCTTCTTTGTGGATGTCGGAGTAGTCCTCCAGCTCATCCACCAGTTGCAGCATCTTGCGTTCCATCTGCGACATCTGCTCCATCAGCTCTTCCTCTTCGGTCTTTCCCGTCCGCAGAGGGTTGGCCAGCGCGGCCAGCAGCTTGCTGCTCTTACCGGGGTCGGTGGTCCCCATGGCACGGCACAGCTGGTCATATTCCGTGCGCAGGCTGTTGAACTCTTCCATCCGCTCGTTGAAGCCTTCGCTGAGCACGGCCCGCAGATGGGCTTCGGCCTGCAGATAGGCTTCGTGGCAGCGCTGCACTTCGGCCTCACGCTGCAGACGTTCGGCACGGGTGCGCGGCCCCTCGATGCGAAACAGCACCGCAAAGATCACGACGGACGCCACGCCATACCACAGCAGCCAGTCTGTAGGCACATAAAAGCTCCCCCAAGCCAGTGCGGCAGTCCCTGCCCATGCTCCCAGATAAATCGCCTGGCTCTCCCAGCGCACCTCACGCGGCACGGGAATGGGAGCCAGCTTGACCAAGGAGTGGAACTGCTGCGGCTCTTTGGCTTGTGGAGCCTGGAGCTTGGCAATCCGCTCGGAAACTTCGTCAATGCGAAATTCGGGAACTTCGGATGCAGATGGCGCTGTTGCTGACCAGAACTTGAGAGAACTTTTGGCGCGACGCAAGAAGTTGGAAAAGCTCATGGTGCGGCAAAAGTCCAGAAAGAAATGGGTCAGTGAGTTTAACAACCACAAGGCCGCTCCCGGGGAAGCGGCCCTGCACAGAAATTGCTTGACAGCACTTGTCACAGATCGCAGCAACGCGACTGGCGCCTACACAGGCGACAGCTTTATTGCTTTAAACACATGAACTGCATATGGAAGTCTATATGTCATCCCAAACTTCGGATGGCTTAATGCATAAAACACCGCCAAAACGCACGACTATGTCTTCTCGCCCCATCCGATTTCTGCGTCGCGGCCAGCCGGTGACGCTGCACAACATTCCCCCTGACCGCACCCTGCTGGAGGTGCTGCGCGAAGATCTGCGCTGCACCGGCACCAAGGAAGGCTGCGGCGAAGGCGACTGCGGTGCCTGCACCGTGGTGCTGGGCGAGCGCGTGACCGACAGCCAGGGCCAGCCCCAGCTGCACTACAAGGCCATCAACAGCTGCATCCGTCTGGCCCATTCCATTGACGGCATGGCGCTGTGGACGGTGGAAGACCTGAGCCAGGACCCTGACATCCACCGCCCCGCGGGCAAGCAGCTGCACCCCGTGCAGGAAGCACTGGTGCAGTGCCATGGCACGCAGTGCGGCTTCTGTACCCCCGGCTTTGTGATGAGCATGTTCGGCATCTACCAGAACCATGACCGCGGCAGCCAGCTAGACCGCCAGGGCATGCAGGAGGCACTGTCCGGCAATCTGTGCCGCTGCACGGGCTACCGCCCGATTCTGGATGCGGCACAGCACATGGCCAGCCTGCCCCCGGCAACCGTCAATGCACCTGCAGTTCTACAAAAACTAGAGCTGCTAGCGCAGGAAAATTCAGCACTTGCGGCAGAAACTAATTACAAACGCCCATCCAGCCTGCGCGAGCTGCTACAACTTCGTGCAGATCACCCGCAGGCACAGATCGTGGCTGGCTGCACAGATGTAGGTCTGTGGGTCACGAAACACCACCGACGCTTTGACATGGTGCTGGACGTCACCGCTGCCCAGGAACTCAAATGCATCGAGCATGCAGACGGCCAGCTGCGCATTGGAGCAGCTGTCACGCTGGAAGAGGCCTTTGCCGCGCTCAAGGCGCAGTGGCCGCAGCTGCACAAGTTCGCTGCCCGCTTTGCCGGCCTGCCCGTGCGCAACAGCGGCACGCTGGGTGGCAATGTGGCCAATGGCTCGCCGATTGGCGACTCCATGCCCCTGCTGATGGCACTGAATGCAAAGGTCGTTCTGGCCAGCATCCACGGCGAGCGCAGCCTGCCGCTGGAAGCTTTGTATACCGGCTACCGCCAGAACGTCATGGCCAAGGACGAGCTGGTCACGCGCATCGACATTCCCCTGACCCAGCCGGGCAGCGCCACCCAATACCTGCGTGCCTACAAGATCAGCAAGCGCCAGGACGATGACATTTCCGCCGTCTGCCTGGTGATCAACGTGCATGTGGAAAACGGCATGGTGACAGCCGCCAGCATAGGCGCAGGTGGCGTAGCCGCTACCCCTGCACGCGCCACACAGACCGAAGCTGCCCTGCGCGGCCAGCCATGGAATGCAGCCACCGTGCAAGCTGCAGCAGCGGCTTTGCAAGCCGAGTTCAGCCCCATCTCTGATATGCGCGCCAGCAGCGATTACCGCAAGCATGTGCTGGGCAGCCTGATGCAGCGCTTCTGGCTGGAGAGCCAAGGCAAAACCGGTGTGACTTTGGACGATATTTCCTTGGAGGTGCAGGCATGAGCGCGCCCATTGCCCCCGTAGCGGCCACCGGTGTGGTGGGCCAATCCAATATCCACGAAAGTGCCGTTGCACAGGTCATGGGCGCAGCGCCCTATCTGGACGATCTGCCCGAGCTGCAAGGCACGCTGTATGCAGCGCCCATTCTTTCCACCGTCGCGCACGGCACGCTGCATGGTGTGGACGCCAGCGCAGCGCTGAACATGCCCGGCGTGCGCGGCGTGGTGCTGGCGGCCGACATTCCGGGTGACCCCATACTCGCCGCCTTTGGGCATGACGAACCCATTTTTGCGCTGGACAAGGTCTGGCATGTAGGCCAGGTGATTGGCCTGGTCGTGGCCGACAGCGTGATGGGCGCACGCCGCGCCGCGCGCAAGGTGCAGCTGGACATCACGCCGCTGCCCGCCATCCTCGACACACGTACCGCCATTGCCCAGCAAAGCTTTGTGCTGCCGCCCGTGCATGTGCAGCGTGGCGATGCCGATGCAGGCCTGGCCCGCGCCACCCACCGCCTGCAAGGCAGCATGGAAGTCGGGGGGCAGGAACACTTTTATCTGGAAGGCCAGATTGCCTATGTGATTCCGGCCGAGCAGAACCAGTGGATCGTGCACTCCAGCACCCAGCACCCCGGCGAGGTGCAGGAGTGGGTCGCCCACGCACTGGGCATTGGTGCACATGCCGTCACCGTGCAGTGCCGCCGCATGGGCGGTGGCTTTGGCGGCAAGGAAACCCAGGCCGGGCACCTGGCCGTGTGGTCAGCCCTTGCGGCGCGCAAGTTTGGCTGCCCCATCAAGCTGCGCCTGGACCGTGATGATGATTTCATGGTCACCGGCAAGCGCCACCCCTTTGATTACCAGTGGGATGTGGGCTTTGACGATCAGGGCCTCATCACCGGTCTGAAGCTGGAGATGGCCGCCCACTGCGGCTTTAGCGCCGACCTGTCCGGCCCCGTGGCCGACCGTGCCATCTTCCATGCGGACAATGCCTATTTCCTCTCGGATGTGAGCATTACCTCGTACCGCTGCAAGCTCAACACCCAGAGCCACACGGCCTTTCGCGGCTTTGGCGGCCCGCAGGGCGTGATCGTGATTGAGGCCATCATGGGCGATATTGCACGCACGCTGGGGCTGGACGCGCTGGAGGTTCGCCGCCGCAATTACTACGATGCAGATGCCACATCGCCACGCGCAGTCACGCACTACCAGATGCGCGTGGAAGACAATCTTCTGCGCCCCATGACGCAAAAACTGGAGCAGTCTGCGCAGTACCAGAAACGCCTGCAGGCCATTGAGGCCTGGAATGCGAACAACGACATCCTGCAGCGCGGCATTGCCCTTACGCCGGTGAAGTTCGGCATCAGCTTTACGGCCACGCTGTTCAACCAGGCAGGTGCACTGGTGCATGTCTACACCGATGGCTCGGTGCAGGTGAACCACGGTGGCACGGAAATGGGTCAGGGCTTGAACACCAAGGTCGCGCAAATCGTGGCCGATGAGCTGGGCGTGCCGCTGCACCAAGTGCAAGTCACCGCCAGCGACACCAGCAAAGTACCCAATGCCAGTGCCACCGCTGCCAGCAGCGGTACCGACCTGAACGGCCGCGCAGCGCAATACGCTGCGCGCACCGTGCGCCAGAATCTGGCGGCCTTTGTGGCAGGGCTGGATGGCTGTGGCGCGGGGGCAGTGACGTTTTCGGGTGGCAGGGTACACACCCCCAAGGGCGCACGCGACTTCAACACCGTGGTCAAGGAGGCCTATGCCAACCGCATCCAGCTGTGGAGCGATGGCTTTTACCGCACGCCCAAGATCCACTACGACAAGACCACGCTTACCGGCCGCCCGTTTTACTACTTTGCCTACGGTATGGCCTGTACGGAAGTGGCGATTGACACCCTCACAGGCGAAGCCAGGGTGCTGGCCGTGGATGTGCTGTACGACGCAGGCAAGAGCATCAACCCGGCGATTGACATTGGCCAGGTCGAGGGCGGCTTTGTGCAGGGCATGGGCTGGCTGACCACCGAGCAGCTGGTGTGGAACGACAAGGGCGTGCTGACCACGCATGCCCCCAGCACCTACAAGATTCCGGCCACAGGCGATATTCCTGCGCACTTCAAGGTGACGCTGTATGAGGAGCCCAACTTTGAGGACAACGTGGGAGGCAGCAAGGCCGTGGGAGAGCCCCCTTTCATGCTCGCCATCAGCGTGTATGAGGCACTGCGCCATGCCATTGGCTGCGCGCGTGACAAGCAAGGCAAGCATGGGGTGGTGCAGCTGCGGGCGCCTGCCACTGCAGAGCACATCCTGCAGGCGCTGCAGCGCTAATCATCTGCCGCCGTGGAGTGGTGCTGCGCCGAAATCTGCCCCACTGCCACCTGGCAGCGGCCGCGCCGCTTGGCCTCATAGCAGGCCATGTCGGCAGCGCGCAGCGCCTCTTCCGGCGCATGGCGCTGTGCATCGACAGCCACCACGCCCACGCTGATGCTGATCCAGTAGCGCTCACCATGCCAGCTCGGCTGCCATTGCCAGACGGCATCACACAGTGCCTGCCCAATGCACTGGGCATGGGCCAGGCTCACCCCGGGTAGCAGCACCACAAACTCATCGCCCCCCAGTCGGGCTACATCGCCCAGCGGCTGTAGATAGCTGGACAGCAAACGCGCCACATGGGCCAGCACCTGGTTGCCCATGTCACGGCTGGTGGATTCGTTGAGCATGCCCAGATGGTCCAGGTCTGCAAACAGCACACAGCCCTGCGCTGGCATCTGCTCCTGCGCCTGCCCATTGCCCGCATGCACCGGCATGGATGCCACCACCCAGGACTGCATATTCCACAGAAAAGCTTCACGCCCGGACAGGCCTGTCAAGCTATCGCGCGCTGCATGTGCCGCATCCGGCATCACCACTGCCAGTCTGTGTCGCCACGGCAGCTGCAATTGCCAGACACAGGCGCGCGCATCCTCATCAGCAGTCCAGGCAGACAGCAGCACCTGCAGCACATCACCATCTTTTTTGCGCATTGCGACCACCCCCTCAAAGCGCGTCATCTCCTGCAAGGCACGCTGCACCTGTGTGCAGCTTGAGGGGTGAACCACCAGCTGCTGCAAAGTCATGGATTCCGCTTCAGGCTTGCAGTAACCCAGCAGAACGGATGCCTGACTGGTCATCAGCAGCACCTTGCCCTGCATGTGCAGCAGCAATGCGCATGGCATGGCCCCCAAGGCAGCTCTGGCCTGATCCAGTGCAGATTTTCTGGGCGGCTGCACCAGCGCAGCTTCAGGCACATGCTCCACAGCCGCTGACTGCACACTGCCGGCAAGCATCTGCTGCTTATGGCTGCAGCCAGCGCACTGGCGGCGCCACCACCAACTGCTCAGCCCGGCCAGCCCCAGCGTGCCGCCCAGCAACCACAGCCAGCTCTGCCACGGCAAACCCGGCCGCCATGCAGACATCGTGGGTGCTGCATCACTGAGCAGCACCACCTGCCACTGGGGCAGCGGCAGGCCCACACGGGTGAGCAGCTGCGTTGCGGTCTGCAGGTTTTCAGCGTGATGGCTGGCTGGCTGCTCCAGCAAACGCTGCACCAGCTGCCGATCAGGCCATGCCTGCTGAATGCTGCTTCCGCGCTGCGTGCTGTCTGCATGTGCCAGTACTACGCCAGTGCGGTCCAGCAGGTAATACTGCGATGCCTCAGGCTGCGTCAGCACATCGGGCAGCAGCAGAGCCACCGGGTACTTGACCATGGCCGCCAGCGCGGCAGAAACCTGCCCGTCTACCTGCCGAATGGGCATGGTCAGCAGCACATACAGGTACTGGGGCTCCTCCTGCTGATACGGCATTGCACTCACCGTGGGCTTGCCCTCTGCCATGGTGCGGCGCAATGCGCTGAGTCCGTCGGGCCCCAGCGCTGCACTCTGTGCGGCAAGGCTGTGCTGGCTCACTACCCCAGAAGGCAGCGCCACATGCAGGCTCTCAAACAGGCTGAGTACTGAGCCTTCCTGACGCATGAGGGCATCCAGAATCTCGGGTTTATCCAGCAAGCTGGTGTGCATGCCCTGTGCAATCGCGCTCAAAAGGCGCTGCGAAGCTTCCAGCCGCGCAGACAGCATGCGCGCCCACAGATCGGCCTCCAGTGCCTGCTGCGTCTGCAGCTGCTCCTGCGCACGGGCTTCAAAAGTACGGCTGAGCCAGTAGACACTCCAGAGCATCACGGCCAGCGCCAGTGCCACCAGCACGCACAGCACCCGCCTCTGCCCTTGCCTGACAGAGAGCGCGAGCTGAACGGCGGGAGAAGGTGGTGCAGGCGCTGTCATCGCGTTCCACTATAGACATGGGCAGCGGCACACCAACATCGGTGGAAACCTTGCCAGGCATGCGCCGACAGCTGCACGGGAAGCACACCAAAGACAAAGAGGCCTTGCGGCCTCTTGGTGTGCAGAAAGTGCTATGGCTAGATACGCGCCACGTTTTGCAGGGCGCTGGGCTGCGGCAGATTGAGCACATTACCGCTGCCTGCAATCAGCCCATGCTCGCGCAGATGGCGCAGCACGCGCGAGAAGGTCTCTGGCGCAATGCCCAGCTGGGCGGCAATGGTGCGCTTGCGCTGGTTGAGCGTGACGCGCAGGCTGCCGTTGTCATCCTGCTTGGCATGGCGCAGCAGCCACTGGGCACAGCGGGTTTCCGCATCCTGGGCCAGGCGGCTGACGGCGGTTTCGGTCTGTTGGCAGTAGCCGTTGGCCATGTCCTGCATCAGTGCCAGCACGGTGTCTGGCAAGGTTTTGAGATTATCGTGAAAGGCCTGCAGCGACATGCGCCGCACCCGCACCCGCGAGTCCGTGATCATGTCTATGCTGAACTCCTTGCCTGCCAGCACAAAGGCTGCATCCACCCAGGCTGGCCCTTCCAGCATGCCAAGCTGGTGACGCAGCTGGTTGGCTTCACGCACACCCAGCACGACACAGCCACTGTCCAGATACAGCACAGAGTCTGGCCGTGCACCACGCTGGCGCAACACCTGCCCTGCGGGAATGACTTCCGCCTTGGCCAATGGATCAAAAGATGGGATGTGGAACATGACGGCCAACTGTGCCGTAGCACCCTGCTGCCGGTGTTGAGCCATGTCAAAAATTTTTCTCGGCGTCATCACGCTCATCCAGACAGCATGAGCGCTGGCGCGAGAGCATGCACCCCGCTTATGCAGACTTGCCACAACAAAAAACCCGCCAGGGCCAAGCCCTCGGCGGGTGTCATCGTGTGTGGATGCCGGACTGTCAGTTCAGCGCAGCACCATTTTCAAACCACTGCTTGATCGCTTCACGCTCGGTATCGCTGAGCGCGCCGGGATTGCCAAACGGCATTTTGCGCAGCAGCACCACCTGCTGGTAGATCTGCTGGGCATGGCTCTTGACTTCTTCGGGCGAGTCAAACTTCACATTCTTTTGTGCAATCGTCTCGCTGCTGTGGCAGACCACACAGTGCTGCTGCATGATGATGCGCACATTTTCATAGCTGCCAGCGCTTGCAGCCGCTGCGCTGGCCTGCGTTTCTGTTCCTGCGGAATTTGCAGGTACTGCAGATGCTGCAGGTGTTGCAGGTGTTGCCACAGGGGCAGCGGGCTTGAGCCAGACCATCACACCCAGCAGTACCGCTACACCGACAGCAGCGTACTTCCAGGGATGGGGGTTACGGCCCAGCTTGTAGCCATGACGCATGACGAAGAACTGGCGAATGGCTGCACCAGCAAACATCATCAGAATCAACACCAGCCAGTTCAGGTCATGGTTGTACAGCCAGCCGTAGTGGTTGGACAGCATGGCAAACAGCACGGGCAGTGTGAAGTAAGTGTTGTGCACGCTGCGCTGCTTGCCGCGCTGACCGTGGATGGGGTCCACGGGCTCACCGGCCTTGATGGCGGCCACCATTTTCTTCTGGCCGGGAATGATCCAGAAGAACACGTTGGCACTCATGGAGGTCGCCAGCATGGCGCCTATCAGCAAGAAAGCCGCCTGCCCGGGGAAGAGATGGCAAGCCAGATAAGAAGCAAGGCACACCAGTACCAGCACCAGAGCACCTACGATGCCGTCACCACCTTGTTTTTCACCAAAGATGCGGCAGATGCCGTTGTACAGCAGCCAGAACACCACCAGAAAAGCCAGCGCCACCACAATGGCGGTGCTGCTGGACATGATGGGGTCCGCCGGATTGACCAGATAGATATTGGCATTCCACAGGTAGGACACCGTCAGCAGCGCAAAGCCAGACAGCCAGGTGGTGTAGCTTTCCCAGTAGAACCAGTGCGTGTGCTCTGGCAACTTGGGCGGTGCACCTGCAAATTTGACGGGGTGGTAGAAGCCCCCGCCGTGCAGGGCCCACAGCTCGCCGCTGACACCTTGTTTTTTCAGGTCTTCGTCCTTGGGCGGCGTGAGGCTGCTGTCCAGAAAGACAAAGTAGAACGAGGAACCCACCCAGGCGATGGCGGTAATGACGTGCAGCCACCGCAACAGCAGGTTGGCCCAGTCGAGGATATAGCTTTCCATAGCACTCAACTCCGGCAGCACAGGGGCTGCCAAGAAAGATCAACCTGCTCACCACTGCGGGCGCTCTGAGCAGAAACATAAGGCCGCGCACCTGGGTTGAATAACCATCCTGGGCACCGCTGCGACCTGTTATCTGGCGATATGCACAAAAGTGTATGCAATTTTTGTCGCCAAAAATCAGCAATCTGGTGCTGACTAGGGCAAGTACCAACTGCCTGTCAGCTGACTGCCAGCTGCTGTGCTCTGAGCTGCAATAACTGTGCCGCAACGGCAATGGCAATCACCTCGGGCTCCTTGCCGGGTATGCCGGGCAGCCCGATGGGGCAGGTGATCTGCGCGATTTCTGACTCCGCAAAGCCGCGCTCGGCCAGGCGTTTCTGGAACACCGCCCACTTGGTGGCGCTGCCGATCAAGCCAATGAAGGGCAGATCTCCACGCTCGCGCTGGCGGCGCAGGCAGGCGCAGACGATGTCCAGATCCTCGGCATGGCTGAAGCTCATGACCAGCACCAGCGACTGCGCGGGCAGATCGCGCACGGCGTCCTGCACAGGCTCGGAATGCTCGCAGCAGACATGCGGCAGCGGCGCGGCGGGAAACATGGCGTCGCGGCTGTCCACCCAGTGCACGCTAAACGGCAGCGGCTGCAGCGCGTGCACCAGGGCATGGCCCACATGACCGGCACCAAACAGCGCCACGGGCATGCGCTGCGGCTGCAGGCGCTCGCGGGTGGCATCCAGCTGCGCCGCATCCACCGCGCTCAGGCGCAGCTCCACCGCGCCACCACAGCACTGGCCCAGCGAAGGGCCCAGCGCCAGCCGGTGGCTGCGTGGCACACCCTGCAAACCTTGGGCCAGCCACTGCTGCGCCAGACGCGTAGCCTCCCACTCCAGATGGCCGCCACCAATCGTGCCCATCACGCCCTGGGCAGACACCGCCATCCATGCCCCACAGGCACGGGGCGCAGAGCCCTGCACGGCCGCTACTTCCACCAGACAGACCTGGCCCTGCACTACCCAGGCACGCAGGCCTTCCCAATCGTTTTCCACCATGAACCAGCCTTCTGAAACAGCAATTTCGCAAGCACAAGTCTTGCCACTTCTGTGGCTCCTGAGATCAGGATAAGCTTGCACCATGACCGACAAGCACACGCCATCTTCGTCCACCAACACCAAGCGCCACTGGCTGTGGGGTGGTCTTGCCACCGCAATGGCAGCCGTGCTGGCTGCCTGCGGCATCCGGCCCCGCACGCCCGATGGCCGCCCTGCAGTACCAGGCAAGACCTCTGCCGCCAGCTCGCCACGCGCCTACCGCAAGGATGCCGCAGGCCACCTGTACGAGCGCTACCCCCAGCACATCTATCAGGGCAAACTGCCACCACTGCTGTATGCCGTGGGTACGCTGGAAGTCAATCTGGGCCGTAAGGGCGAAGTGCGCAGCTTTAACTGGATGCGCAAACCCAGCCATGCACCAGAAGTGGTCAGAGAGATTGAACAAATGGTGCGTGCCGCTGCACCATTTCCGGTCGCCACGCAGCTGGGCTATGTGACCTATACCGACACCTGGCTGTGGCACAAGTCGGGGCAGTTTCAGCTCGACACCTTGACCGAAGGCCAGCTCGACTTCAGCGACTAAACCTTTTCGAAGATACAAATAAGAGAGCATCTTGCGCTTGATCTGCTTGGGTTTAAGGTAAAAAATACCATAAAACCAAGCAGTGACAAGCGCAAGCTGCTCTTTTTTCTATTGCATGGCGATTCAGGAGCCGCGGTAGGTAGAGTAGCTCCAGGGGCTGACCAGCAGCGGCACGTGGTAGTGCTGGTCTGCATGGGCCACGCCGAAATCCAGGTGAACGATGCTCAGGAAATTGGGTTCGGGAAGTTGCACGCCTTTTGCTTTGAAGTAGCCTGCGACATTGAATGACAGGCGGTACGTGCCCGTTTTGAGGCTGTGGTTGTCAAACAGTGGCGCATCCGTGCGGCCATCGTGGTTCAGCGTCAAGCTCTTGAGGAGCGTGGCCTGCTCACCATCGGTGGCATAGAGCTTTACTTCCATGCCTGCTGCAGGGCAGCCGTGCATGGTGTCCAGAACGTGGGTACTCAAGCCCATGGGGTTTCTCCTTAATGTGCTGCAGCTGCCTCGCAACCGCTTGTTCACCAAAAGTGTATACAATTTTTGCTCAAACGCATCTATGATGATCCCTATGGAAACCTCCTCCACCAGTGCCATTGCCGAAGCCCTGACTCGCGCCATCGTCGAGCACAAGTTGCTGCCCGGCACCAAGCTGGCGGAGCAAAAGCTCGCAGACCACTTTGGCGTTTCGCGCACCCTGGTCAGGCAAGCTTTGTTCCAGCTGTCGCAAAACCGCCTGGTCACGCTGGCCCCTGCACGCGGCGCTTTTGTGGCTACGCCTTCTGCGGACGAGGCACGCCAGGTCTTTGCCGTGCGCCGCATGCTGGAGACTGAAATGACCCGCGCCTTTGTGCGCCAGGTCACGCCCCGACAGATCAAGGCGCTGAAGGCCCACATCAGCGCCGAGAAAAAAGCCATGGAGCGCAATGACGTCGGCCAGCGCACCGAGCTGCTGGGCGACTTTCACGTCGTCATGGCCGAGCAGATGGGCAACACCGTGCTGGCCCAGCTGCTGGGTGATCTGATCTCGCGCTGCGCGCTGATTACGCTGATGTACCAGAGCACCAGCGCCGCCGAACACTCGCACGAAGAGCACGAAGCCATCGTCGCTGCCCTGGCGGCCAAAGATGAAGAACTGGCCGTACAGCTTATGCAGGACCACCTGCAGCACGTGGAAGAAGGCCTGACCTTTGACCGTGAACTGCCCACCAATGATTTGTCGATGGCGCTGTCCAGCGTCACCCTCTGAAAGTCTGATGCCTCACCATGACCTATAACGCCTGCGCTCCCTACCCCCGTGACCTGATTGGCTATGGCCGCCACACGCCCCATCCCCAGTGGCCCGGCAAGGCGCGTATTGCCGTGCAGTTTGTGCTGAACTACGAAGAAGGTGGCGAAAACTGCGTGCTGCACGGCGACCCTGCCAGCGAGCAGTTCCTGTCTGAAATGTTCAACCCGGCCGCCTACCCTGAGCGCCACATGAGCATGGAAGGCATTTACGAATACGGCAGCCGCGCAGGCGTGTGGCGCATCCTGCGTGAGTTTGAAAAGCGTGGCCTGCCGCTGACCGTGTTTGGCGTGGCCACGGCCCTGCAAAAGCACCGCGAAGTGGCGCAGGTCTTCCATGAACTGGGTCACGAAGTGGCCTGCCATGGCCTGAAATGGATCCACTACCAGGGCGTGCCAGAAGAAGTGGAACGCGCCCACATGGCGCAGTGCATGGAGATTTTTGGTGAGCTGTACGGCCATGACGGTGACCATGGCCTGGGCTGGTACACCGGCCGCGACAGCCCCAACACCCACCGTCTTGTGGCCGACAACGGCCGCTTTACCTACGACAGCGACTACTACGGTGACGATCTGCCTTTCTGGATGACTGTGCGCAAGACCGACGGCAGCCAGCACCAGCAACTCATCGTGCCCTATACGCTGGATGTGAACGACATGCGCTTTGCGCTGCCCCAGGGCTACTCGCACGCCGACCCGTTCTTCCAGTACATGAAGGACACGTTCGACGCCCTGTATGCCGAAGGTGCAGAAGACGGCGACAACGCCCCCAAGATGATGAGCATTGGCATGCACTGCCGCCTGCTGGGCCGCCCCGGCCGCATCACGGCGCTGCAGCGCTTTCTGGACTACATCCAGCAGCACGACCAGGTCTGGGTGGCACGCCGCATCGACATTGCTCGCCACTGGGCACAGCGCTTTCCCGCACCAGCTCTGTGAATGAAATTGGCTGCTAGCGCTTACCGCACAAGCGCTAGCAGCTCTCTTTTTAGATAGGACGCACCATGGCTCTGACTTTGGAACAACTCAACGCCGCCGATACCGCCACGGCTGTGCAGCTGCTCGATGGCCTGTACGAACACTCGCCCTGGATTGCCGAAGCCGCCATGGCCCAGCGCCCGTTCAAGTCGCTGGCACATCTGAAATACGCCATGGTGCAAGTGCTGGAAAAAGCGGGCGTGCAGGCCCAGCTGGACCTGATCCGCGCCCACCCGGAACTGGCAGGCAAGGCCATGGTCTCCAAGACGCTGACGGCCGAATCCACCAATGAGCAAAACAAGGCGGGCCTGACCCAGTGCACCCCCGAGGAGTTTGCGCAGATTCAGCAGCTCAATGCGGACTACAACGCGCGCTTTGGCTTTCCCTTCATCCTGGCCGTGCGCGGCCCCCGTGGCACGGGCCTGAGCAAGCAGGAAATCATTGCCACCTTTGCACGCCGCCTCTCCAACCACCCCGACTTTGAGCGCGCCGAGGCGATTCGCAACATCCACCGCATTGCAGAAATACGCCTGAACGACAAGTTTGGCTACGAGCCCACCTTGGGCAACGATGTGTGGGACTGGCAGGAAAAGCTGGCCCAGCACAGCGAGCCCGGCTACGCCGAAAAAGGCCAGCTCACTGTCACGTATCTCACTGATGCCCACCGCGCCTGTGCCCAGCGCATCAGCCACTGGATGCGTGACTGCGGTTTTGATGAAGTGGAAATTGACGCCGTAGGCAACGTGGTAGGCCGCTATCACCCTGCGCAAGAAGGTGGCAACAGCGCAGCGCCGGGCCGCCCCAAGCAAGCTGCGGCCCCCTCGGGGGGCAGCGCAGCACACGAAGCGGCAAGCGTGGGGGCTCCACGTTATTTGCTGACTGGCAGCCATTACGACACCGTGCGCAATGGCGGCAAGTACGACGGGCGCTTAGGGATTTTTGTGCCCATGGCCTGTGTGCGCGAGCTGCACCGCCAGGGCAAACGCCTGCCGTTTGGCATTGAAGTAGTTGGCTTCTCGGAAGAAGAAGGCCAGCGCTACAAGGCCACCTTCCTGGGCTCTGGCGCCTTGATTGGCGACTTCAAACCCGAGTGGCTGGAGCAGAAGGACGCTGACGGCATCACCCTGCGCGAAGCCATGCAGCATGCAGGCCTGTGCATTGACGACATCCCCAAGCTCCAGCGCGATGCAGCCAAGTATCTAGGCTTTATCGAAGTGCATATTGAGCAGGGCCCGGTACTCAACGAGCTGGATATTCCGCTGGGCATCGTCACCTCCATCAACGGCAGCGTGCGCTATATCGCCGAATACATAGGCACTGCCAGCCATGCAGGCACCACGCCCATGGACCGCCGCCGCGATGCCGCACTGGGTGCAGCAGAACTTGCGCTTTACATGGAGCAACGCGCCGCACAGGATGGCGACAGCGTGGCCACCATGGGCATGCTGCATGTACCCAGTGGTTCGGTCAACGTGGTGCCCGGCCGCTGCCAGTTCAGCATGGATCTGCGCGCCCCTACCGATGTGCAGCGCGATGCCATGGTCAAGGACGTACTGGCCAAATTCGAGGAAATCGCTCAGCGCCGTGGTCTGCAAACCAAGCTGGAGCTGGCCATGCAGGCCTCTGCCGCGCCAAGTGCCCCCGCATGGCAGGCCCGCTGGGAAAAGGCCGTCGATGCGCTCGGTGTGCCCGTCTACCGCATGCCCAGCGGCGCAGGGCACGATGCCATGAAGCTGCACGAAATCATGCCCCAGGCCATGCTGTTCGTGCGCGGCCTGAACAGCGGCATCAGCCACAACCCGCTGGAGTCCACCACCAGCGACGACATGCAACTGGCCGTGGATGCTTTTGCCCATGTGCTGCAGCAGCTGGCTTCCGAATAATCCACCATCCCTACGAGAGCACGAGATGACCCAAGACCGCCAAGCCACCTACGCCGCGCTGGATGCGTGGATTGATGCCCACTTTGACGAGCAGGTGCAGTTTCTGCAGGCTCTGGTGCAGGTACCTACCGACACCCCACCCGGCAACAACGCCCCGCATGCAGAGCGCACGGCCGATCTGATTGCTGAGTTTGGCTTTGACGCCGAAAAGCACGTCGTGCCCGAGCAGGAGGTGAAGGACTACGGTATGCAGTCCATCACCAACCTGATCGTGCGCCGCCCATATGGTGACGGCGGCAAGACCATTGCCCTGAACGCCCACGGTGATGTGGTCCCCCCCGGCGAGGGCTGGACCAAAGACCCCTATGGCGCTGAAATTGAAGATGGCAAGCTCTATGGCCGCGCAGCCGCTGTGAGCAAGAGCGACTTTTCCACCTTCACCTTTGCCGTGCGTGCACTGGAAGCCGTAGCCAAACCCACCAAGGGCAATATTGAGCTGCACTTCACCTACGACGAAGAATTCGGTGGTGAACTCGGCCCCGGCTGGCTGCTGAAAAAAGGCCTGACCCAACCCGATCTGATGGTGGCCGCAGGCTTTAGCTACGAAGTCGTGACCGCACACAACGGCTGCCTGCAGATGGAAGTGACGGTGCACGGCAAGATGGCCCACGCTGCCGTGCCTGACACCGGCGTGGATGCCCTGCAAGGCGCGGTCGCCATCATGAATGCGCTGTATGCCGAGAACCTGAAGTACAAGCAGATACTGTCCAAGGTGCCCGGCATCAAGCACCCCTACCTCAACATCGGCCGCATCGAAGGCGGCACCAACACCAATGTGATCCCCGGCAAGGTGGTGCTCAAGCTCGACCGCCGCATGATTCCTGAAGAAAACCCCGCAGAAGTGGAAGCCTCGATTCGCGCCGTCATTGCCAAGGCGGTGGAAGACTTCAACACCGAGCACGGCTATCAGGGCGACGATGCCGTGCGCGCGGACATCAAACGCCTGCTACTGGCCAATGCCATGACGCCCTTAGCGGGTAACAAGCCGCTGGTCGATGCCATCCAGAAGCATGGTGAAGCCGTGTTTGGTGAAAAGCCCGCCGCCGTGGGTACGCCCCTGTACACCGATGTGCGCCTGTACGTAGAGCGCGGCATTCCCGGCGTGATCTATGGCGCAGGCCCGCGCACCGTGCTGGAAAGTCACGCCAAGCGTTCGGACGAGCGACTGGTGCTGGAAGATCTGCGCCGCGCCACCAAGGTAGTGGCACGCAGCCTGGTTGATCTGATGGCCTGATATTTGCAGCAGCGCTGCCATTCAGTTTCCTTGCCCCTGCTGGCCCATGCCACAGGGGCTTTTCTTATGTTGCGTTGCCAAGCCGCAGGTACTGCGGCTGCAGCATGTACATGCGCAATGCCGTGCGGTATTCGCCATTGGCAAAGAACTCATCCACCAGCTCACCCTCGGTGACAAAGCCCAGCTTGCTGTAGATATGCACGGCCTTGGTATTGACCTTGTCTACATACAGATAGACCTTGTGCAGATTCAGTACCTTGAAGCCATAGTCCAGCGCCAGCCGCATGGCTCTGGAGGCGAGCCCACGGCCCTGAAAATTCGGGTCGATGATGATCTGGATTTCTGCCCTGCGGTGAATCAGGTCGATTTCCACCAGTTCCACCAGCCCCACGCGCGCACTGCCTTCCATGACGATAAAGCGGCGCTCGCCCTGATCATGCACGTGCTGGTCATAAAGGCTGGAGAGCTCATCAAAGGTCTCGAACGGCTCTTCAAACCAGTAACGCATCACGCTGGCGTTGTTGTCCAGCGAATGCACAAAGCGCAGATCTTCCCGCTCCAGCGGGCGCAAGCTCACAGCAACAGCATTCATCACACAGCCTCTTTAGGGGACAGAGGTCTATCTTTACCATAGACGCAAAACATGTGGGCATGAGTATTGCTTGCCGCAGTGCAAGACCCGTACTTGGACCCTGATCAGTTTTCGCATTAAAAAAAGTGCTTTTGCTCCGCAAAACTGCAAACCAGCCTGTAGGGCCAATTTGCCAGTTTTCAGGGGCAAACCCCTAGAAAAACAAGGCTGAACAGGGTTTTCCAAGGGAAGTCGCCACACATTGCTTTGTATACACTTTTTGTATGGATATTTGTGCGCAATATGCCTGCAAAACGCTCCAGGTCAAACACACCTCTCAGGACTCCAAGGAAGACTCCCATGCAAACAACCGTGCATCCTGTTGATGAAAAACTGCCCCTGGGGCGTGTCACCGCACTTGGTTTGCAGCACGTACTCGTGATGTATGCCGGTGCTGTCGCCGTTCCGCTGATTGTGGGCCGCGCCCTGAACCTGCCCCCCGAACAGGTGGCCATGCTGATTTCAGCCGACCTGTTTGTCTGCGGCATCGTCACCCTGATTCAGGCCATGGGCTGCACACAGTGGTTTGGCATCAAACTGCCCGTGATGATGGGCGTGACCTTTGCGGCCGTCGGCCCCATGGTATCCATGGCGCAGTCCACAGGTGGCCATGCCGGGGCGGGGCTGATTTTTGGCTCCGTCATTGGAGCAGGCATTGTCTCCATCCTGATTGCCCCCATCGTCAGCCGCCTGCTGCGCTTTTTCCCACCTGTCGTCACCGGCACCATCATCACGGTGATTGGCATCAGCCTGATGCGCGTGGGCATCAACTGGATTTTTGGCAACCCCGTAGGCCCTACAGCGCCCCAGGTTCCCAACCCTGAGCACCTGAAGTGGCTGTCCGAAGCCCAGGCCATGGCTGGCGCCCCTGGCTCTGCCCTGCCCCCTGTGCCCGCTGGATTTGCCGTCGTGCCCACCATTCCTAACCCCAAGTACGCAGACCTGACCGGCGTGGGCATCTCCGCCGCCGTGCTGCTGACCATCTTGCTGGTGGCCCGCTTTGGCAAGGGGTTCCTCGCCAATATCTCGGTGCTGCTGGGCATTGTGGTGGGCGGTGTCATCACGGCTGCCATGGGTCTGATGGACTTTCATAAAGTGGCAGAAGCGCAGTGGTTCAACATCGTGCTGCCCTTTGAAATTGCCGCGCCCGTGTTTGACCCCATTCTGATTCTGACCATGACGCTGGTCATGATCGTGGTGATGATCGAGTCCACCGGTATGTTCCTGGCCCTGTCTGACATGACCGGCAAGAAGATCAGCCAGGCAGAGCTGACCCGAGGTCTGCGTACCGACGGTCTGGGCACGCTGATTGGCGGCATCTTCAACACTTTCCCCTACACCAGCTTCTCGCAGAACGTAGGTCTGGTGGCTGTGACCGGCGTCAAGAGCCGCTGGGTGTGCGTAGCCGGTGGCGTGATTCTGGTGCTGCTGGGCCTGCTGCCCAAGATGGCCATGCTGATTGAATCCCTGCCTACCGTGGTGCTGGGCGGCGCAGGTCTGGTGATGTTCGGCATGGTGGCTGCGACCGGCATCCGCATCCTTTCAACCGTGGACTTCATCAAGAACCGCAACAATGCCATGATCGTTGCCGTCTCCATCGGCGTTGGCATGATTCCACTGGTGGCACCCAATTTCCGACAGTGGATGCCACACGCTATCCATCCTCTGATTGAATCCGGTATCCTGTTGGCTTCGATGGCCGCTGTGCTGTTGAACGTGTTTTTCAATGGCGCACGCGGAGACACGGAAGCTGTCATCCAGGCCGCTCGCCAAGCAGACGCTCACTGATCCCGTCTTGCTCCACAAAGGCCCTGTACCCTGGGCCTGCCGCCAAGCCCCTGCCTACCCCGCAGGGGTTTTGCAACTCTGGCAATGCTGATATTGCAGTGCACAAACCGTTCACCCCTGCAACGACCTACACCTAGGGTAAGCTCTAGGCAATCAGTCCCAGCAATGGGATTAGCTGAATTTCAATAAGACCTCTGCTGTTGTTATGACACAAACTCTGTCCACCGCTGAGCAAGCACTGCGCGATGCTGCACGCGAGTACCACGCAAGCCCCAACAAGGGCAAGATTTCGGTGACCCCCACCAAGCCGCTATCCAACCAGCGCGATCTGTCGCTGGCCTACTCCCCCGGCGTGGCCTACCCCTGCCTGGACATTCAGGCAGACCCCAGCAAGGCCGCCGAGTACACCTCGCGTGGCAATCTGGTGGGCGTGATCACCAACGGCACGGCTGTGCTGGGTCTGGGTGACATCGGCCCTCTGGCTGGCAAGCCTGTGATGGAAGGCAAGGGGTGTCTCTTCAAGAAGTTTGCAGGCGTGGACGTGTTCGACATCGAGCTGGACGAGCGCGATCCTGACAAGCTGATCGAGATCATCGCCTCGCTGGAGCCCACGCTGGGCGGCATCAACCTCGAAGACATCAAGGCGCCCGAGTGCTTCTACATTGAGCAGGAACTCTCCAAGCGCATGAACATCCCCGTCTTCCACGACGACCAGCACGGTACGGCCATCATCTCGAGCGCCGCCCTGCTCAACGGTCTGGAACTGGTAGGCAAGAAGATTGAAGACGTGAAGGTGGCCGTCTCCGGCGCCGGCGCAGCAGCCATTGCCTGCGTGAACGTCATGGTGGGCCTGGGCGTGCAGCGCAAGAACGTGTTCATGTGCGACTCCAAGGGCGTGATCTACAACGGCCGCCCCGGTGGCCTTGACGCCTCGAAGGCCCAGTACGCGCAAGACACCGACCTGCGTACGCTGGCAGACGCCGTCAACGGCGCTGACGTCTTCCTGGGCTGCTCGGCCCCCGGCGTGCTGACCGCAGAGATGGTCAAGACCATGGCGGACAAGCCCATCATCCTGGCGCTGGCCAACCCAGAGCCAGAAATCCGCCCCGAGCTGGCCAAGGCCGTGCGCCCTGACTGCATCATCGCCACCGGCCGTTCGGACTATCCGAACCAGGTGAACAACGTGCTGTGCTTCCCCTACATCTTCCGTGGCGCACTGGACTGCGGCGCGACCAAGATCACGGAAAGCATGAAGCTGGCCTGCGTGCGCGAAATCGCCGCACTGGCCAAGCAGGACGTATCGGACGAAGTCGCCGCCGCCTACCAGGGCAAGGAGCTGAAGTTCGGCCCCGACTACCTGATCCCCACACCGTTTGACACCCGCCTGATCCTGCGCATTGCCCCCGCTGTGGCACAGGCTGCTGCCGAGTCTGGCGTGGCCACTCGCCCCATTGCAGACATTGCGGCCTACCGCGAGAGCCTGTCGCGCTTTGTCTACCAGACCAGCATGATCATGCGCCCCGTGTTTGCAGCGGCCAAGGCCAGCCTGCAGCGCGTGGCCTATGCCGAAGGTGAAGACGAGCGCGTGCTGCGCGCCGTGCAGGTGGCTGTGGAAGAAGGACTGGCCAAGCCCATCCTGATTGGCCGCCCTGCCGTGATCGAAGCACGCATTGCCAAGGCAGGTCTGCGCCTGCAAGCCGGTGTGAACTACGAGGTGTGCAACCCCGAAGACGACCCACGCTTCCGCCAGTACTGGGAGGCTTACCACCGCCTGATGGGCCGCAAAGGCATCACCACCGAAGGTGCCAAGGCCGCCGTGCGCCGCTCCAACACCATCATCGCTGCGCTGATGGTGCACCTGGGCGATGCAGACGCCATGCTGGCAGGCCTGGTAGGCCGCTTTGACCGCCACCTGGCACACATCGAAGAAGTGTTTGGCGTACAGCCCGGTGTAGACCGCATGGCGACGGTGAACGCCGTGATGCTGGAAGACCGCACCCTGTTCATTGCCGACACCTACATCAACGAAGACCCCAGCGCGGAAGAACTGGCCCAGATCGCCAAGCTGGCTGCAGACGAAGTGGCGCGCTTTGGTCTGCCACCCAAGGTGGCTTTCCTGTCGCACAGCAACTACGGCTCTTCGACCCGCAAGTCGGCGCTGAAGATGCGCGAAGCGCGCAACCTCTTTGCTGCTGCCAACCCCGGTATCGAGTGCGATGGCGAAATGCATGGCGACGCAGCCCTGGACGAGAAGGTCCGCGAGCGCACCGTGTTTGACAGCACGCTGCACGGCGAAGCCAACATCCTGATCTGCCCCAACCTGGACGCAGCCAACATTCTGTTCAACGTGCTCAAGACCACCTCGGGCCACGGCACGACCATTGGTCCCATGCTGATGGGCGCCAACGCTTCGGCCCACGTGCTGACACCCTCTGCCACCGTGCGCCGCGTGGTGAACATGACGGCTCTGGCCGCCGCACAGGCGATTGCACGCAAGGCCTAAGCCTTTGCTGCTGCAGCAAAAAGCCCTTGGCGCAATGCCAAGGGCTTTTTTTATTGCGCTCTTACAAAAAGAGCTGCCAGCGCTGATGAATGCTTGTTTTTAGGTAGAAAACATCCTGAAACCTAGATAACACCAGCGCAAGGCGCTCACATTTCATCAATGGCGGTAGTGGCACTGCCGGCCTTGACCTGGGCCTTGCCTTCCTCGGCCTCGATGGCAAAACGCTCACGGCAGGTCACGTAAAAGCTGGCTCCAAACCGGCCTACGGGAAAGTAGTCCTGCAACTTCACGCGCCACTTTTCGGTGTCCACCAGCCCATCGCGCACGGCCAGCCATTGCACGCGGCCAATAAACACATAGCGGCTGTCCGTTTCCATCACCTCGTGCAGCACGCACTCAAATGCCGCGGGCGCTTCGGCAATGCGCGGCACCTGCACGCTGTGCGAGGGGGTCATGCTCAGGCCCGTGTAGGCCAGCTCGCTCTCATGCACAGGCAGTCTGTCCCCACAACGGTGCATGGCGGCGGCAATGGGTTCATCTGCCAGGTGCACCACAAACTCCTTGCTGCGCAGAATGTGTGCGGCCGTGTCTTTGAGCTGGCCGTCCTGCAGCTTGTTGATGCTCAGCATCACCACCGGCGGGTCTTCCCCCACCATGTTGAACATGCTGAACGGCGCGGCGTTGACGGTGCCGTCTGCGCCCAGCGTGGTCACCAGCGCAATCGGGCGCGGCACGATCAGGCTGGCCATGAGCTTGTAGCGCTCATAGGCACCCAGGGTAGAGAAGTCGATTTCTGTCATTGGCAAACATTCCGGTTCTTGGCGTTGCATCAGGTGCCGCAACTTGTATGCCAAGTGTGTATGCAATACGGGCATTGATCTTGCTCAAAGGTGACATCTCCAACCCTTTGAGTGAAGCCCCATGCGCAAACGCCACTTTCTGCAAACCGCCGCAGCTGCCTTGCTGGCCTGCTCCGCTTTCTCTCACGCCGCCGCGCAGAACACGCCGCTGAAGTTCCAGCTGGACTGGCGCTTTGAAGGCCCGGCCGCCTTCTTCGTCCACCCCGAGCAAAAGGGCTACTTCAAGGAAGTGGGTCTGGATGTGAATGTGGAAGCTGCCGCAGGTGCAGGCGCTATCCAGCGCGTAGCCTCCGGCACGCATGACCTGGGCTTTGCCGACATGGCGGCGCTCATGGAGTTCCACGCCAACAACCCGGACGCGCCTATCAAGCCCGTGGCCGTCATGGTGATCTACAACACCACCCCGGCCTCAGTGATGGCGCTGAAGAAGTCCGGCATCACCAAAGCGGCAGATCTGACTGGCAAGAAGATGGGTGCCCCGATTTTTGACGCTGGCCGCCGCACCTTCCCCATCTTTGCGCAGGCCAATGGCGTAGGCGATGTGCAGTGGACCACCATGGACCCACCGCTGCGCGAGACCATGCTGGTACGCGGCGATCTGGATGCTGTCACCGGCTACACCTTCACCAGCCTGCTCAATCTGGAAGCACGCGGCATCCCGCGTGAAGACGTGGTGGTGCTGCCCTATGCCACGCACGGCGTGCAGCTGTACGGCAACGTCATCATTGCCAGCCCCCAGCTGATTGCCGACAAGCCCGAGGCGCTGCGGGCATTCCTCAAGGCCTTTGCCAAGGGGGCCAAGGAAGTCGTGGCCCAGCCTGAAGCCGCCATTGCCTCGCTGAAGGCCAAAGATGGTCTGGTCAATGTGCCGCTGGAAGTCAAACGCCTGCAGTTGACGCTGGAAACCGCAGTGGACAGCGAAGGGGCACGCAAGGAAGGCTTTGGCCAGATCAACCCCGAGCGCCTGCAGCTCATGGCTGAGCAGGTCGCACAGGCCTACGCCACGAAGAACCCCATCCCCGTCAACGCGGTCTGGAATGGCAGCTTCCTGCCCAGCGCTGCAGAATTGGATGTTTTGCCCAGGCGTTAAGCCAAGCTCTCAATAAAAGAGCTGCTTGCGCTTGATATCCATAGATTTCAGATAGTTTTATATCTGAAATCATTTATTTATCTGCGCAAGCAGCTTCTTTTTTCAGAGCACTCATGTCCAAACTGATTCGTATCGAAACCCAAGACCTCTCCCGCGCCAAGTCCGGCAAGCCCAGCCGCCCCATCAGCGGCAACACCACCTACCTGACGCTGGAGAGCTTTACCGCCAGCAATGAGCAACTGAGCAGCGGCGTATGGGAAGCCACTGCCGGATCGTTTCGCTCCAACTGCGCAGGCTATGTGGAGTTCTGCCACATCCTCGAAGGCCGCTGCCGCGTGGTAGACCCAGACGGCACCAGCCACAGCTTCGCAGCAGGCGACAGCTTCGTGCTGCCTGAGGGCTTTACCGGCCACTGGGAGGTCGATGAGCGCGTGAAAAAAGTCTTTTTCATTGCCCAGACCAACTCCTCAGGCGCATAAAAGCTACAGCATGCAGATGCACAAGGCAGCAGGTTGCTGACACCCATCAGAGCTTGCTGCATTGCAGCATTTTTCGCATAACAAAACCCAGAATCGCAGCCTGAAAAATCAGTGGATTTCTACGTAATATCCACATGATTTATTGCCATAAAGCACAGTTTTCAGCCACTCTTATAAAAGAGTTGGGGGTTAGTATTTAAGGGAAGACGCCAATTCACAAAATGGAATCTCATCCAGATAGGCGTTGCCTAATGATTTGCCCACAAGGCATAACCCCAACAACGAGGAGTGGAAATGTTCAGAAGAACCGTTTTGGCTGCCACCGCGGCACTGGCAGTGGCTGCAGGACTGCCCAGCCTGGCCCACGCGAAAGATCCATGGCCTACCAAGACCATCACCTTGGTGCAGCCCTATGCTCCTGGCGGCACCAGCGACATGCTGGCGCGCATCGTGGCCCTCGAGCTGGAAAAACGCATCGACGCCAGCGTCATCGTTGAAAGCAAGCCCGGTGCCAACGGCAATATCGCCACCGCCTTCGTCAGCCGCGCCAAGCCCGATGGTGGCACCTTCCTGGTCGGCTCCAGCAGCCCCGTGGTCATCTCGCCCACGCTGTACAAGAGCGTGCCCTACAACCCACGCACTGACCTGACCCCCATCACCCCCATCGCCAAGGCCCCCTTCCTGCTGGTGACAGGCGCGACCTCCGGCATCAACTCCGTGGAAGAGCTGGTGGAGCAGATCAAGGCTGACAAGGTGAACTTCGGCTCTGCCGGTGCAGGCTCGCCCCAGCACATGATTGCCGAGATGTTCCACATGCAGGTCAAGGCCAAGGCCCCCCACATCCCCTACAAGGGCTCGGCCCCGCTGATCATTGCGCTGATGGCCAATGAAGTGCAGTACGGCATTGACAACCCCGTGCCCCTGAAGCCCCAGATCGACGGCGGCAAGATCAAGGCCCTGGCCATCACCAGCAAGCACGCTTCGCCCAAGTTCCCCGGCGTCAAGAGCCTGCATGAGCTGGGCTACACCGACTTCGAGGTCGAGCCCTGGTACGGCATGATCGGCTCCAAGGGCCTGCCCAAGGAACTGGCCGAACGCATGAACGGCTATGTGCAAGACATCCTGGCACAGGATGAAGTCAAGCAGAAGATCTCCAACCTCGGCGCTGAAGCCTACAGCCTGAGCACCGAAGAGTTCCGCACCCTGATCGATGCTGACATCAACCGCTGGGGCGAAGCCGTCAAGGCCTCCGGCGCAACCGCAGACTAAGCGCCCCTTGCACACCGCCTTCCTCCGAAGGCGGTTTTTTCACGCTGCTTTCAACGCGCAAAATCTGCCATGAAAGCCCGTATCCTTGTGTAGAATACGCAGCTTCCGGAGGTTTGGGTGAGTGGTTTAAACCAGCAGTCTTGAAAACTGCCGAAGGAGTGATCCTTCCGTGAGTTCGAATCTCACAGCCTCCGCCAAGATCCAGTGTAAGTTGTTGATTTATAACGGTATTTCAAAAAATCAACATGTCGTTATACGCTTGGTTATACGAAATTGTTTGCTTAAAATATAAGCAACCACTCCTTAGCTACCCTGCACTCAAAGCCCTGAACCCCAACCGGTCAGGGCTTTTTTGATGCCTGAAGCTCGCCAAATATGCCCTTGAGCATCAGCACATATTCCATCACCTGCAGCGCCGTGTCGATGGCCCAAGTCACAACCTCAGCCTGTTCAAGCTTTGAAGGCTTCCACAGCCCATCGCACCAACAGCAGCTGATTTCCCACTTGGTGGCACTGATGCGCTCAAACACGGGCTGCTGCAGTTGCGCCGCTTTGCAGCGTTTGGCGATGTCCAGCTGCAGCTGAGCTGGCAACACGCCTTCACCTTGCAGCAGCAAGCGCAGCCCTAGAGCAGACCTCCAGCCTTCTTGCCGGATCTGCACCATGGTCAAGTTGGGCCATGCTGGCGCCGCACCAAATGCGCGGGGCAGCTGAATCGTCAGCATGGGTTGCCCCTGGCGCAGGTGCACGGCCAACGACAGCGGCAAAGGCTCTTTGACTCCCTGCACTTGCAGTTTGACCGACGTGGCGTTGGTCAATTGAACCTGCAAAGTGCGCTTTATGCGCCGCCACCACGCCAGCCGTAGGTCGGGCACGTCACCCAAAGCTTGAAACAGCCGCTCATGCCACGCTATGCGCCTGGCTAAAGCCTTGGCACTCAGGTTCATGGCTTCTGCCATTTCTTGTATAGCCAGCATGACGTGACCATGCGCAGGAGCTTGACCGAGCACCCGCTTGGCAAACGTCAGCACCCATGGCGCATCACAGCGCCCGCTGTCCAAGTGCCACAGCAAAGCGTGAACCGTGTCTGGCGCTTGATGCGATGCACTGTGCACAACCGCTTGCGCATCTGCCAAATCCCGCCACTGCAACCAACTGGCTGCATCCGTGATGCCCTGGCTTTGCAAGAACGTCACCAGGCGGCGCAAACGCTGCACAGCCTTGAGTGCTGCTACTTGTTGGCTGATTTCACTTTGCCACAACAAAATGGCCAATTCAGCATCTTCATCAGGCCCGTATTGCTGCAACAGTGCCACCAGTCGTGCCAAGCTGCCCAAGCCCAACTGGGGCACCGCACACCGTGCAAATGCCTGCCACGCGGCTGTGCGCTGGCTCATTGGCTCAATCCCCTGCAACGCAGCATCAACCAATTCGAGCACCATGGCCGACTGCGGCTCCATGCATGGCCTTGAAGCATGCACATAGCGTCCAGCTTCGGCACAGCCATTGAAGCAGCACGGCCACTGCCCACTGAATTCATGCGGAACAGGCGTACAGGCATCCAGTGCAGGCAATGTCATCACCGCCGCCAACAAACGCCGGTAGCGGTACCACCTCAAGTGATAAGGGTGCATGGTCAAACTTTCAAAACAGGCACGCCGCAACGGCACCTGAGTGCAGCTTCAAAAGCCAAGCACCAGGCGCACAACGTGCACAAGGGAAATCAGGAAAAAGAAAGCGAGAAACTGAAACTCAAGCCAGCGCAATGGCCGTGCCACGGCGGCTACGCAAACCGACTTGCACCACCTTGTCCAAGGTGGCTTTTTCTGACCAGCGGGCGTTGGTGTTGCGCAGCTTTTTGCTGCCCCAATGCTCCAGCAAGGCATTCCAGGGAGTGAGCGGCACACCGTCCATCAAGGGGTCGAGCACCAGCAAAGAATGTGGCTTGCCATCGGCATACATCACACCCACAGCCAGCACCCAATGGCTGTAGCTGGGCGAGGAGAAACGCACTAGGCACACATGGTCAGATTCCAGCGCGGCTATAGTGCGGGTCTCGACATTGCGGCGCAGTTGGCGGCATTGCAGTTGCTCAGAAAACGGTGCAAACTGCTCTCTGATGGCTGCACTGCTACAGCCGCTAAAGTACAAAGCTTGGCCCATGGCGCTGACCTCCATCAGGCGGGCATCAAGGTCGCTTTCATACAGCGCATCGCGCGACACCTGGCCCAGCAGCATCAAAGCCATCAGCACACAATGGTGCCCACAAGCCATGTCGTTCTCGCCCTGGCGCAGCAGCAGCTTGTTTTGATGGGCCATTGCACCTGAACGGCCAACACTCAGCTGCGAGTGCACCACAAAGTGCCGCCCCAGCATCAGTACTCCTCGGGCA
>ERZ1034913.335-NODE-335-length-41065-cov-9.906145_pt1 | contig 41065 bp, 28 predicted proteins | sample MGYA00520697_ERZ1034913 | MGnify/ENA primary metagenome ERZ1034913 (study PRJEB33766, sample SAMN09781786) | gut metagenome | biome: gut microbiome | host: Homo sapiens | place: Madagascar | study: EMG produced TPA metagenomics assembly of the PRJNA485056 data set...
CGGCACCAGCAGGTGTGCTGGGGGTTGCCGAACGCTAGCGGCGAGGGGCGGCTGGCGGTGAGCGTGTTGATGCAGCCGCCGACGTCGACAGGCTCGGCGATGTTGCTTTCCGCTTGCCACCAGGCGCCTTGCGGCATGACGATGGTGCCGGCGATTACGTCGTCGGTGACGTGCGCGGGAAGGCGCAGCGTGCCGAAGCGGTTCGATGCCTCCACCAGGTCGCCGGTCGCGATGCCTCGCGCGCCGGCGTCCACGGGGTTGATCGAGATGGCCTGCGGCACACGCCGCGAAACCGCGGGCACGTTTCCCCACGACGAATGGATGCGCGCGACGCTATGGAAGCCGAACACGCGAAGCGGCTGGTCGCAGGCGGGTTCGGCGATTGCTTCGCTTTTGCGACTGCTTGTGGGAAGGTCGGCGCCTGATTTGCTCCCCTGGCCGTCTGCGCACAGCCCAGCGCCCGGTTCCCGCGCCCCGTTGTCCGCAGCCTGCTCCACGGCAAACTCCGCCGGGCCCCATTCGGGAACGTAGGTGGGAATGGGCGTGATGGCGCCCTCGTCGGGCGTGCCGCGCAGTGCTTCGGCTGTGGCGGCGAGCTGTTCGCTGAACAACTCGATTTTGCCCGAAGGCGTGTCGAGCGGATGCGCGATGGGGTCGCGTCGCCAATCGGCTAGCGCTACGAACGGTTCGACGCAATCGTCGCGCCAAGCAAGCCCTTCCTTAAGCAGCTGGTCGAACGTCGGCAGCCCGGTACTGCGTTCGCGGTCGCCTTCGTATAGGCGGCGGATCCATTCGCCTTCTGCGCGCCCTTTGGTGAACGCATCTTCGATTTCCCAGCGTTTTGCCAGTTCAACGCATACTTCCCAGGCACCGCGACGCTCGAAGCGCGCGCCCAGCTCCCCGGTGCTGGCGGCGATGCGCCGGCCCCAGGCGTCGGCGTCCATCGCGCTTTCCTGCTCCATGCGGAACAGGTCGGGCAGCACGATGTCGGCGTAGCGCGCGGAATCGGTGAACTCCACGTCCACGTTCAGGATGAACTCGCACTTCGACGGGTCGCCCAGCACGCGGTGCGCGCGGTTGACGTCGCCGTGCTGGTTGGTCAGGCAATTGCCGCCGTGGCAGATGATCGCCTTGATGCTGCAGGGGAGGTGCGCGGCGCGGTCTTGATGTTGTACGGAATCTGTTGCACGTTCATTGCAGGGATTCTGCTTCGACTTCGCTTCCCCTGTGGTACTCGCTTTCTCAGTATCGCTGCAACCTGCTTCGGACAGCCCGCGAACGCCCTCGCGTGCGCCCAGCGCTTCGCCCTTCTCGATGGCATCGAGGAACCGATACGCCGGGATGCGGAAGGGAACAGGGTTCTCGCCTGCGGAAACTCGCGTGAGGAAGCCGCCGCCCCAGGCGACGTTCATGCCGTTGTTCGTACCGGGCAGACCTACCTGTCCGAGCGCTGCAACCAGCATCATGATCATGCCGCTGGTCATCTCGCCGTTGCTGCGACGCTGCGGACCCCAGCCTTGCATGATGAACGCGGGCCGTGCGGTGGCAAGCTGCGCGGCCAGTTCGCGGATGTCGTCTACGGGGATGCCGGTGATCGCCGCGGCCCACGCGGGCGTTTTCGCCACGTGGTCGTAGCCGGTGCCGCGCAGGTAATCCATTACGGAAAGTCCTAGGTTGCGCCAGCGTTCGGGCAGCGTCTCGTCGGTGAATCCGATGCAGCGCTCGCGCAAGAAGTCCCAATCCAGCGCGTTGTGCGTGAACGCCAGCTCGTGCAGGAGCGATGCCGCCAGTGCACCGTCAGTCCCGGGGTTGATGGGCAACCAGGAAACAGTTTCCCCACTCGACGTGGCGTCGCTCAACAGCGTGCCGCCGCAAGCGGGTGCCGCCGACCGTCCCTCGTGCTTGCGGCCGCCCGGCAGCGAGGCGTCGCAAACCGCCGGCGCCTGCCCCTCGCGCTCGCCGTCGCTTGCGGATGCTTTGCGCTTGGGGATGGAACCGTTGCGGCGCGGGTCGACCATCACGATGCGACCGCCGCGTTCGCCCACCTGCTCGACCACGCGGTCCCAAGCGCCGTGCCACGTGGCGCGGCCTGTTCCCGTTTCCGCCGGCGAAGCGCCGAACACCAGCACGAGCCGCGCATCGGCGGCGGCATCGAGTTCGCTGCCGCCGGGGTAGAGCGCACCGGGCCCGTACATGCTGCGGACCATGGCGTTGATCTGCGGATTCGAGTAGTTGTTGTAGTGGTCCAGGAAGCCGCCGAAGCAGTTCATGAGCCGCTCGAACGGGTCGGCGGTGGTGCATGATTGCCCGGTGGTGTAAGCCAGGTAGATGGACTCGTTGCCGTGCTCGCGGCGGATGCGGGCAAGCTGATCGGCTATCTCGTCGAGCGCTTCGTCCCAGGTCACGCGCTCGAACTGCGCGGAGCCGCGTGGCCCGACGCGGCGCATGGGCCACATAAGACGATCGGGGCTGTTCGCCCATGCGCGCATGGACAGCCCGCGGTGGCAGGCGGGGGCGGCCTTGTTCGCAGACACGCGCGCAAGCTCGCCGTCGCGCAGGTGCAGCTCAAGCGGGCAGCGGCCCGGGCAGTCGATGGCGCAAAACGCCGGCGTGCGGGTTTCGGCGGAGAAAACGCCTCGGGTTTGCGGTCGGGTTTGCCCCGACGCCTTCCCCGAAGCGGCTTCCTCAGCCGTCTCGGCAGCTTCGCCTCCAAAGGCGGGATCGACCGGCTTCACCTTGCGGAAAAGCCGGTCGGCTATGTTCGTGATCGTTTCCATGCTCCCATTATCGCTACTGATTCGCGGGCCTTTCCGCATTAAGCGCCTATTGCACGGTTATCGCACAGTCGCAACGATCGGCGTGCGTACGAAGCCCCTTGCGTCCGGTTCGCGCCGCGGACGATTGGGGTGTCCGGTTGAGCTTGGGGGCGCGGTTCTGCAGGCTTGCTGGCACCGCGGTTTCGTCCTTGCCGGTCTGGGGGAGGAAGGTTTTCCGGCTTCCGCGTCCCGGAACACGAGTTTTCCGAATGTTTGACGGTGCTCATTTCCCGAGATCGTAACGAACGCGTTCGATTTTGTAGCAAACGGCTGCATGTCGTCGCCTCGGCGGCATTGGGCGCCCGGAACTGCCTCTGGAAATTCGGAAAACTCGCGTTCTCAGCCATGATCCGGCGAAAAGCTTCCGTCTCATTCGCCGTCGGCCCAGGACTGGCGGCCCGGTCTTTGGTCCCGTGCGTCTCACTTGCCGACCTCCCAGGGCCGGCGACCCGACCTTCGATCCTGCGCCCTCGCAATCCCTGCGCCTTCGCATGCCGCTCCCGTGAAGGCCCCTTATCGCCCGTGCCGCACGCGCGTTCGCTGCGCTATACTGGGAAACTGCTCTACTACAACCGATTCATAGAAGGGGAGCGCGCAATGCTAGATCTTAAGTTCGTTCGCGAAAACCAGGAAGCCGTCGCCCAGGCGATGAAGAACCGTCATGCTTCATGGGACGCGTCGCGCTTCTCCGAACTTGACGAAGCCCGTCGTGCCGCCATCACCGAGGAGGAGGCTCTGCAGGCCGAGCGCAACGCCACGTCCAAGAGCATCGGCCAGATGATGGCCGCCGGCGAGAAGGACAAGGCCGAGGCCGCCAAGGATCGCGTCCGCGAGATCAACGACCAGCTGGCCGCCGTCTCTGCCAAGCGCGAGGCCGCCGATTCCGAGCTGCACGACATCCTGCTGCGCACGCCGAACATGCCGGCCGACACCACCCCCGTGGGCGATGACGAGAACGACAACCCCGAGGTGCGCCGCTGGGGCACCCCGCGCGACTTCGAGGCCGAGGGCATCCAGATGAAGCCGCACTGGGACCTGGGCGCCGACCTGCACATGCTCGAGCCCGAGCGTGCCGTGAAGCTGGCTGCCAGCCGCTTCGTCCTGCTGCGTGGCCAGGCCGCCCGCCTGGAGCGCGCCATCATCAACTTCATGGCAGACACGCACACCAGCCGCGGCTACACCGAGTGGTGGTGCCCGGCCATGGCCAACGCCAACACGCTGACCGGAACCGGCCAGCTGCCCAAGTTCGAGGACGACCTGTTCAAAACCCGTGAGGGCCTCTACCTGATCCCCACGGCCGAGGTGCAGCTGACCAACATCCATTCCGGCGAGGTGCTCGAGGCTTCCGACCTGCCGCTTCACTACTGCGCCTACACCCCGTGCTTCCGCGAGGAGGCCGGCAGCGCCGGTCGCGACACGCGCGGCCTCATCCGCGTGCACCAGTTCGACAAGGTCGAGATGGTCAAGTACGCCAAGCCCGAGGAAAGCTACGACGAGCTGGAGGCCATGGTCAACGACGCCGAGAACATCCTGCAGCAGCTGGGCCTTCCGTACCGCGTGATCAGCCTGTGCACCGGCGACATCGGATTCTCCGCCGCCAAGACCTACGACCTGGAGGTCTGGCTGCCCAGCTACAACAGCTACAAGGAGATCAGCTCCTGCTCCAACTGCGTCGACTTCCAGGCGCGCCGCGCGAACATCAAGTACCGCGACCCCGAGAACTTCAAGGGCTCGCGCTACGTCCACACGCTGAACGGCTCCGGCCTGGCGGTGGGTCGCACCATGGCCGCCATCATGGAGAACTACCAGCAGGCCGACGGCACCATCAAGGTCCCCGAGGTGCTGGTCCCCTACATGGGCGGCATCGAGGTCATTGGCGACCAGGCGTAAAGCCGGCGTATGGCCTTCTGAAGGAAAACTGCACGTAGATAAGGTATTTTGCACGTGGTAACGAAACGAAAGCCACCGAAGCAGAATAACGAACAGGGCGCGCCGGGCAAACCGGCGCGCCCTTCCGTTAAGGGCAAGGCGGTCGCCCGTCCCGAAGTGCGCCCCGAGGCGGCTGCGGCGGGCTCGAACGATGCTGCCGCGAACGCGGCGAATCAGGCCGGCGCCCAGGTGGCGGCACCGGGCAAGCCCAAGCGGCGCATCGCCATGCCGCAAAGCTCGACGCGCCTGAAGCAGAACCAGGCGGCGAACCAGGCGGCTCCGGCTCAGACTGGGGAAACGGGCGCTGCGCAATCTGCACGGCAGCCCGTCTCCCGACCTGCGGGGGCTTCAGCCGCGCAACCCGCGGGGTCGTCCGCTGCGCAAGCTGCCGGGTCCGCTGTGGGACCTTCCTCCTCGCAAGCCGCCCCGCAGCCCACCAGGCCTTCGGTCTCGCAACCGTCCAGGCCTTCCGTGGCGAAACGCGGGACCGGCAAGCCGACGAAGGCGCGCAAGCCGCTGGGCGTCCCCTCGGTGCAGCCGGGCGGGGGCGGGAACGCCCCGGCCTCCGCGCCCGGGGAATCCGCCGCGCCTGCCGAGCAAGCCTCCGCGGCGGAAGGCAAAGGCGCCTCGCTGAAGCGCCGTCTGAAGCGCTTCTCGGTCGCGAAGGCAGAGAAAACCGCTTCCGATCAGGCGAAGCGGATGGAGGGGACCGTCTCTGCGGCCGATGCCGAGCACGCGAAGGATGCCGCCCGCGCCGCCATCGCCGGCGAGGCCGCTAAACGCAGGCTCGAACGCCGGCAGCGCATGCTCAAACGTACCGGAGAAGGTGAAGGCGCCGATGTCGCTGCTCAGGGCGTTGCCGAAGGCGATGCCGCGCAAGGGCAGGAAGCCGGCGAAGGGTCGCAGGCGGGTGAAACGGCGCACAAGCTCCCGTTCAACCTGCCCGAACTGCACTTGACCTGGCCTGTCGTCGCCGTGTTGGTGGCGATCGCCGTGGTGGTGGTCACGGTGGGCTCGTTCTCGTGGGGTCGCTGGCTTCGCTATGACGATGCTGCCGACTTCCAAGGCGCGTGGTACGCGAACGGAACGACGTCCCTGGTCACAGTCGATGGCCAGGAGATCCATCTGACCAGCGACGTCGCTTACGGCTACACGCTCGACACCGGGGCGAAGACCATTACGTTCACGTTCGGCGATCTGCAGGGGCAGGGGCGCTACCGCTTCTCCGCCGATCGCAGCGAGCTGGTCATCACCGATGGCGACGGGTTCTCGTTCTGGGGCAACCTGTTCAGCGATATCGGCTGGCAGTTCGGCCAGCTCATCACCGGGTTGCAGGGCAAGGAAGTCCCGCGCGAGGAGGTCGTCGACGGCGTGACGGTGCTCGACCGCACGCCGGGCGAAGGCGCCGTGGCGGCGCCGGCAAGCCCGGCTTCCGCCCAGGACGCCGACGCGTCCTCCGCGGACGACGCGTCGAGCGACGCGGGTACCGGCGAAGCCGCCGATGGCGAAACCGCTGACGGCGACGTTGCCGGCGCGGATGCGACGGGCGATTCCGCCGATGGCTCCAGCGGCTCCGGCTCGCAAGGGTTCACCGGCGCGGTGGCCGAGGGCGGTATCGAGTCGGCGGGCAGCAACGCGGTGACCCTTGAGCAGCTGAAAAACGGGTCGCTGCGATGACGCATGACGGCGCGGGCGCGGGCGGGGACGCTTCGACGGACCCCGTCCGCGTCGAGCGCATTGAGGTGCGGCGCGGGCACCTGGTGTGTCGGGTGGCGTTCAGCGCCGCGCCGCGCACAACTTCGCCCCAGCTGATGTCACGCGTGCTGGCAGTGGTCCCTACGTTGGCGCAGCATGCCTGCGTTAACGAGCGCGGCACCGTGTTCGCCGCGGTCATGGACTGCACCCCGCTGCCGCATTTGCTGGAGCATCTGGTGGTTGACCTGCAGGTACGTGCGGAATCAGGGCAGTGGAACACGCTGCCCGGCGTTGCTCCGGAAGCTCCGCCGTCCATGGCGGGCGCAACGCGCGAGCGTCCCATCGTGGGCACCAGCGAATGGCTGGACGAGGCGGCAGGCATCGCCCGCATAGACGTGAGCTTCGCCGACGACCTGGTGGCCCTAAGGGCCATGCGGGATTCCGTGGCGTTTCTCAACGAGCTGTTGCGCGGCTAACGCGCAACATACATAGGAAGGAGGCCCGAGATGGGCTTGAAGATAGCGGTGATCGCAGGCGGCGCGTTCGAGGCCGAGCGCTCGCTCGCCGCGGCGAACGACGTGATGGCGGCCCTGAAAGAGGCCGAGCACGAACCCGAGCTGTTCCAGGCGGACGGCTCCCTCATCGACGATCTGCTGCGCGCGCAGCCCGATACGGCCATCAGCTGCCTGCGCGGCGGCGACGGCGAATCCGGCGACATCCAGGACGCGCTTTCCGCGATCGGCCTGCCATGCGTGGGCAGCAGCGCGGCGGTGTGCCGCCTCGCCTACGACAAGGCGGCGCTCGCCGAGGCGCTCCAGGCGTACCATAACCTCACGGAGGACCTGGTCACGGCAACGGTTCCGCAAACGCTGACGTTTTCGCGCCGCGCGTTCGAGCTGTGGGGTATGGAAGCGGCGCTTTCTCAGGTAGAAAGCCGCTTTCCCGACAGCTTCCCGCTGTGCGTGAAGCCCGCGTCCGGCAGCTTCGCCCACGGCGTGTCCCGCGTCGAGGACGCCGAGCAGCTGGCCGAGGCGCTGCGCGAGGCCTTGAAGGATTGCGAGCGGGCGCTCGTGCAGCCGTGGGTCGAGGGCGTGCAGCTGAGCGTGCCCGTCATCGGCACGGGTTGGAACGCCTTCGCGCTGCCCCCGGTGGAGGTCGTGGCGAAGGAGGGCTGGTACGACGCCGCGGCGCGACAGGCCGCCGACGCCGTCGAGCTGCACGTTCCCGTGCGCAACGAGTCGCTGTCCCCGAGCGAGGCCGACGCCCAGGCCATCCGCGCCGAGATCGAGCGCGCGGTGCTGGAAACCTATCGTGCCTTGGGTATGCGCGACTGCGGCTGCATCGACCTGATCTGGGACGGCGCGCAGGCCATCATCTTGGAAGCCGTGGCGAACCCGTGCTTCTCCGCTGAAGCCCCGTTCGCGCAGGCGGCCAAGGCTGCGGGCCTAACGTTGCCCAATCTTCTCAACGAGCTGGTCGAAAGCGCGCTGGACGCGTAAAACCGCCGATAACGGGGGCCTTTTGGGCCCCCGAGCTTTATCCGGGGCCTTCGCAATCTAACAAGTAGGCAACCTTTTTCTGCAGGTATTGGAAAGTCGGCGAGTCCTTGTTGGCTTGCTCGTATAATGGCAGCACAGATGATCGTCCCGCATATTTAGGAGGCCGTGATGAGCAACAAACTTGGTATCTTTCTCGCAGGTGGAGCCGTTGGTGCCGTGGCGGCTTTGCTGTGCGCTCCCCGTACGGGCCAGGAAGCCCGCACCATGGTGGCCGAAAAGGTGAACGAGGCCTGGGGCCAGGCGCAGAACATCAGCGCCGATGCCGGCGTGAACGCTCAGCAGGTGTACCAGAGCGCCGCAGCCCGCGGCCAGGAGGTCGTCTCCTCCGTGCAGGCCAAGGGCCAGGAAGTGGCCGGTCAGGCCGCTGCCCGCGTGCAGGAGGTGGCCAGCAACCTGAAGCCGTCCTTCACCCAGGACAACGACGAGCTGCGCGATAAGATCGAGGCAGCGCGTCAGCGCATCGCTTCCCAGGTTGCCAAGAACGCCGAGGAAACCGGCCAGGTGGCCGAGGAGGTCGTCGAGGCCGTGGCCGAGGCCGTCGAGCCCGCTGCAGAGGCAGCCGCCGAGGCAGCTGAGCAGGCCGAGGAGCCGAAGGCCGAATAGCATCCTATTCCAATCATGATACCGAAGCGGCGTGTCCGGCCCTAGGCAGGTTTCGGCGCGCCGCTTCATGCTGTATAAGGGGATTTCCATGGCAAGCAAACTCATCACCACCCACGAGCTGACCGGCACGCGCGTGCTGGGCGGCAAGAAGGGCACGAAGCGCATCGGCAAGATCCGCCGTTTCGTGTTTCATCCGAAGGAGAAACGCGTCATCGGCTTCGTGGTGAAGCGTCCCGACCTGCTGTGGATGTTCCATCGCGCGGACGTGTTCGTGCCCATCGACGGCTACGATCTGGTGGATGGCCGCGTCATCATCCGCCCCGATGCCGCCGCAAGCGGCAAAGCCTACTGCAAGAAAGAGGGCCTGAACTGGGATGACTGTGTGCTGTGGGTGGGCCTTCCCGTCATGAGCGAGGACGGCGAGTCCTACGGCATCGTGGGCAACGTCACGTTCAACCGCATCACGGGCGCAGTGGATTGCTTCGAAACCGACAACGGCGCAACGTCCAATGCCCTGCTGGGCAAGCGCACCATCCCCGCCAGCATGGTGCGCGGCTTCAAGCGCGGCATGGGCGCCGCGCTGGCCAACATGGGCGCCGAGGGCGTGGAAAACGACGAGGTGCAGCTCGGCGCCATGCTCGTCGCCCCTCAGGTGGCCGATCTGAACAGCGAAGGCGGCGTGGCCGAGAAGGCCGGCGCCGCGACCGCCGTCGCCGTCGACAAGGTGCACACCACCGTCGACAAGGCGAAACCCGTGGTCAGCAAGGCCGCCGCGGCAACCGGCGAGGCGGTCAACAAGGGCGCGTACGCCACGGGCAAGCAAATCAGCAAGTCCAAGCACATGTTCCAGGATTTCAAGGCGGAATACGACAAGGCCGTGGCCCCCTCGGACGGGCAAAAGGCGGCTTCCGCAAGCAAGGCATCTTCTTCGAGCAAGGCCTCAAGCGCCAAGAAGAAGGCCGCCCCGAAAAAAAAGAACATGTTCGCCGCATTCAAAGACGAGTACGACAAGGCACGAAACGGCGACTAAGCCGGAAAGCGAAGTGGCTAATTGAAGCGCAAGGAAGCAAGAGCGCAATCGAACACTCGCAAAAGGGGCGCCGTCAAGCGCAAGAACAAGGCGGCCCGTAAGAAGAAGCGCGAGCAAAGGCAGCATCAGGGCCTTCGCGAGCGCGCGCATGAGCGCAAGGAAGAGCTGCAACAGAAAGCCAACGAGGAAACGCAGGTGCGCGGCAGGCCCGTGCGCCGCGGCGATATCTTCAAAATCGTGGGCCTGGCGGCGTTTATCGGCATCGTAAGCCTGGTCAGCTGGCTGGTGTGGCCGTACGTCCACATGATGTTCGAGCCCGGCGGCATCGACCAGGTCATCGACAGCGTGCGCAACGCCGGCCCCATGGGCTTCCTTATCCTGCTGGCGTTGCAGTTCCTGCAGATCGTGGTGGCGTTCATCCCCGGCGAGGCCACGCAGATGGCGGCCGGCATGCTTTACGGTCCCTGGATAGGCGGCCTGGTCATCTTGCTGGGCAGCATCCTGTCGAGTGCGTTCGTGTTCATGGTGGTGCACCGCCTGGGCGCGCCGTTCGTGAAGGATATGGTATCCGAGAAGTGGATGGATAAGTTCGATCGCTTCGAGAAGTCCGGCAAGCTGGAGCTCATCGTGTTCGTGCTGTTCCTCATCCCCGGTATGCCGAAGGACATCTTCACGTACCTGGTGCCGTTGACCGATATGCGCATGCGCACGTTCCTACTGCTGTCCAACATCGGCCGCATCCCGGGCATCCTGGTCTCCACGTATGCGGCAAGCGGCCTGGTCGACGGCAACGTGTGGCAGAGCATCGTCATACTTGCGGCGCTCGCCGTGGTCGCGGTGGTGTGCGTGATCTTCCGCGAGCAGCTAATGGGCGTGGTCGAGAAGTTGGCTAAGAAAAGGTAAGGGAAACGCTATGGATCCGATGAACGAACGCAGCGTAGCCGACGAGCTGGCCGCCGCCGAGGCGGAGCTGAAGGCCGCGCAGGAACGCCTCGACGCAGCGCGTTTGCGCGCGGCGTCAGAGCAGCCGCAGCAACCGGCGCAGCCTGCGGAGGCCCCTGCTATCCCGCAAGAGCCGCAACCTCAGCCGCAGCCGTATGCGCAGGCGCAGCAGGTGTCGTATGCTGCGCAGCCGGCGCAGCCCGCATCGTATGGCGCGCAGCCGCAGCCGACTCAGTCGACCGCTGCCTGGCAGCCCGAAGCGCCAGCGCAGGGCCAGCCCTATGCCGCGCAGCCCGGCGCCCAGCAGCCGGCCCAGCCGTACGCCGCGCCGCAGCAAGGGTCGCCGTACGCACAGCCGCAGCCGCAAGCGCAGGCGGCCCAGCAGCCGTATGGCGCGCAGCCGGGCTACGGGTCCGTGCCGCCGCAGAACCCGTACGGCCAGCAGACGCAATACGGGTATCAGCAGCCGTACACCGCCCCCGCGGTCGGCGAAAAGGATCATGTGGCGGCGGGTTTGCTCGCGCTGTTCCTGGGCTGGCTCGGCGTGCACAAGTTCTACCTGGGCTACAACACCTCGGGCTTCATCATGCTGGGTACGTCAATTTTGGGCGGCATCCTCACGCTATCGGTGGCGTCGTGGGCCATTTGGGTCATCGCCATCGTCGAGGGTATCTTCTACCTCTCGAAGTCCCAAACCGAGTTCGAGCAGATGTACGTGATAAACAAGAGAGAGTGGTTTTAGGTCGCTGGGGGAGGGGCTATGCCGGATGCCCCTTGCGCCTGCCGTCCTCAGCGGTGGGAAAGGTCCGGCGAGTGGTTGCTTGCCGGGTTGGTCGCGGCTTTTTTCCGTGGATAGGCGCGGCGGGGTTGCCGCTTCGTTAAAATGAACTCAGACATGCGGTGCGAGCTGCGCCGTTTTTCTTGGAACTTGCATCCTATAAGGAGGAACACCATGCCCAAGATCACTCGCGACCAGGTGAAGGTACCTGCCGACGTCCTGGCAGACGTCCGCGAGACGTACGTCGACAACTACATGAAGGCAACCCGTGGCACGGGCCGTCTCATGCTGTTCGCGTGCGACCAGAAGGTTGAGCACCTGAACAAGGACTTCTACGGCGAGGGTATCGACATCGCCGATGCCGAGCCGGAGCATCTCTTCAAGATCGGCGATCAGGGCGTGTGCGGCGTTTTGGCTGGCCAGCGTGGTCTTATCGCGCAGTATGCCGCCGATTACCCCAACATCAACTACCTGGTGAAGATGAACTCCAAGACCAACCTGGTCAAGACCGCCCAGGAAGATCCGTACAGCCCGCAGCTGTACGACCTGGAGGCCGTGCTCGCCATGCGCGACAACGGCGTGAACATCGTGGGCCTGGGCTACACCATCTATCTGGGCAGCGAGTACGAGTCCACCATGCTGGCCGAGGCTGGCGAGCTCATCGCCGCCGCCCATGCCAACGGCCTGCTGGTCGTGCTGTGGATCTACCCGCGCGGCAAGGCCGTCACCGCCGAGAAGGACCCGGACCTGATCGCCGGCGCCGCAGGCGTCGCGCTGTGCCTGGGCGCCGACTTCGTGAAGGTCAACCCGCCCAAGCCCGAGGGCGACGACAAGCGCACGGCCGCCGAGGCCCTGAAGGTCGCCTCCATGGCCGCAGGCCGCACGGGCCTGGTTTGCGCCGGCGGTTCCACCGTTGACGCCGAGACGTTCCTGACCCAGCTGCACGACCAGATCCACGTGGGTGGCGCAGACGGCAACGCCACCGGCCGCAACATCCACCAGCGCAGCCTGGACGAGGCTGTCCGCCTGACCAAGGCCATCAGCGCCATCACGCTGGCCGACTACACCGTCGCCGACGCCCTGAAGGTGTTCAACGGCGAGGCCGACTTCGCCTGGGAGGACTAGCATCCCCGCCTGAGCGAAGGAAAAATCGAAACGTTGCTGCAAGCATGCCGTCGAATCGGCGCGGCTTGTAGGCAGGCGGGCTATCAGCCCCCGGCAACGGACAACCAAACGCCCGGAAGGTTTGCCTTCCGGGCGTTTTTGCGTTCGCTCGGTTTTGTTCATATGCCCAAAACCTTATGATTCCCAATATTCGCCATGAATGCTTTTCATCATTATTTTGGAAAATGTGTACATTTTTCGCCGCTAAAATCCTACTAAAGCACTACAATGGCAACGCACGCAAGACGCGGAGCTAGGCAAGATGCTGAAGGAGTTTGCGGGTTTTTGAGCGATCGAACGGCTATTCAGGCAAGTGTCAAAGGCACCGGCCATCCAGTCGAACAGACGGATGCTTCGGGAAAATCCAGGCGCAAGGCGGAGGAACAGGCCGCCGTGTGCGTTGGGGAGCCAGCCCTTCGGTCCGAGGAGCAACCCTCCCGGGCAAAGGACGAAAAACACTTGGTGCTGAAGCGTATTCTCGCTGCACACGAGCAATGGTTCGATGTGCGACGGGGATACGAGTACGCCGGCCGCACCTTCCCCGGGTATGCCGAGTTCCATTCCTATGGCGAAAAGTACGTGCTGGTCAAAAGCGCGAAGCTATGGGAAGTCGACACGCATGAGTATCTGTTCTTCGTCCTTGCCGATGTCCTGGACGAAACTCAGGTGCGCGATCTTGTGTCGTTCATGGAACATGATGGGCTCAAAAAGGTGGTTCCCAAGCCGAACCACATGTCCTCGGCCATATCCCTGGTGATTGTTGCGGATTCCTGCACCCAGGAAGCGGCGAAGGCGGTGCGCAAAACGCGCTTCCGTAAGAACTTCGCCTTGGGCATCCGTGGCTGGGCCGACCTTCGGGTGGCCATCGCCGACCTCTCTGCGAACCGCGTGATAACGAACGCGGCAGGCAAGCAGCTGAAAACCACGTTGGAGGCGAACCTGCTGCCGCGTTCCTAACATCGGAAACGCAAAACAGAAGAGGGTTCCATGAACGCATTGCTTATCCTCCTTGTTGCTGCGGTCATCCTGGTCATCGGCTATATCTTCTATGGCGGTTGGTTGGCGAAGCAATGGGGGGTCGATCCTAAGAATCCGACTCCGGCACACGAACTGGAAGACGGCGTGGACTACGTTCCCGCGCCACCGTACGTGGTGCTGGGTCATCATTTCTCGTCCATCGCCGGCGCCGGCCCCATCAACGGCCCCATCCAGGCGGCCGTGTTCGGCTGGGTGCCCGTGCTGCTGTGGGTGCTCATTGGCGGCATCTTCTTCGGCGCCATGCACGACTTCGGCAGCTTGTTCGCGTCGCTGCGCCATAAGGGCCAGACGCTGGCCGTCGTGGTTGCCGAGAATATCGACAACACGGCGAAGAAGCTGTTCTGCATCTTCGCGTACCTGACGTTGCTGCTGGTGGTGGCCGCATTCGCCTCTATCGTGGCGAACACGTTCGCCGTGGTGCCCGACCTGGACGGCACGAAGGCGGCAACGAACCTGGCCAACCAGCAGACGGCCATGATCTCGGTGATCTTCATCGGCGTCGCCGTCGTCTACGGCATCCTCACGCGCGGCCGCAACATCCCCGGCCCGGTGAACATCGCCTCCGCTATCGTGCTGATCGTCATCATGGTGGCCATCGGCTACAACCTGCCGCTCATGGGCATCTCCCTGTCGCTGGATTACAACACGTGGATGATCATCCTGGGCGTGTACATCCTGATCGCGTCGGTCGCCCCGGTGTGGATCCTGCTGCAGCCTCGCGACTACCTGTCCAGCTACCTGCTGTACGGCATGATCTTGCTGGCCGTCATCGGCATCGTGGGCGCATCCCTCACGGGCGCTGCCTCGAACCTGCAGATCCCCGCGTTCACCGGTTTCGTCGCCACGAACGCCGCGTTCGATGCCTCCACGGGCCAGGCCCTCGTCGACCAGGCCGGCAAGACCATCACGAACAAGGCCGCCGCTTCGGGCTTCCTGTTCCCGGCGCTGTTCATCACCATCGCCTGCGGCGCCATTTCCGGCTTCCATAGCCTGGTCGCCTCCGGCACCACGTCCAAGCAGCTGGATAGGGAAGCGGAAGCGCAGCCCATCGGCTACGGCGGCATGCTCATCGAGTGCCTGCTGGCCGTCATCTCGCTGTGCGCCGTCGGCTTCGTGTGGAGCAAGTACGCCGCAGGCGGCTACGCCTCCCCGACCGCCGTCTTCGCCGACGGCCTGTCCCAGATGCTCGCATGCATCCCCGGCCTGGCCAACGTGCAGGGCTTGGCATATGCGCTGCTCATCCTGGCCGTTTCCGCGTTCTGCCTGACCTCGCTCGACACCGCCACCCGCCTGGCCCGTTACATGTTCCAGGAGCTGTGGACTCCCGTCGATGTGAAGCACGAGGACCTGACGGGCGTGCGCAAGGTCATGGCGAACCCCTATGTCGCCACCATCATCACCGTGGTCATCGGCGTGTTCCTGGGCATGACCGGCTACACCATCATCTGGCCGCTGTTCGGCGCCGCCAACCAGCTGCTTGCCGCCCTGGCGCTGCTGGCCGTGTGCGCATGGCTGGGCAACGCGGGCCGCAACAACAAGATGTTCTTCGTGCCCATGGCCTTCATGCTGGCCGCCACGCTCACCTCGCTGGGCATCACGTTCTACCAGAAGACCCTGCTCATCATGAAGGGCGGCGACATCTTCGCCCCCGCCGTGCAGGCGCTGCTGGCCGTGCTGCTGTTTGTGCTGGCCGTGGTGCTGGCCGTCAAGGGCGTGAAGACCATCGTGGCAACCGCCAAGCGCAACGCCGCGTAAGCTGGTGTTTCGCTAAAGGGAAGGTCGCGCGCTTTGCGCCTCCTGAGACTGGGAACCCCGTCGCAACCTCGGTTGCGGCGGGGTTTTCGCGTGTTATGGGGCGTCTGCGCCGTTCGGGGTGAGAAGGACTGCCTGCGGTGGGGAAGCGGGTGAACGGTTTCGCGGGGTTTTGCAGGTTGGGCATGCAAGCCTTTTCGTGGCGCTACTGGGGCGCGGAGCGTCGCGCGTAGGGGAGGGGCGAGCGTAGGCGCTACTCCCAGAATAGCTTTGTGAGGCCGACGCGGGATTGCGTGCCGGTCTTCTGGTAGAGCGAGGTCAGGTGCCGCTGGAGCACGCGCAGGGAGATGCCCATGTCCGTGGCCACGTGCTTGAGCGGACGCTCGTCGGCGGTGACGGCGGCAAGCACCTCGGTCTCGCGCGGCGTGAGCGAGAAGCGGCTGGCGAAATCCCCCAGGTGCGCTTCCGGGGGGGGTCGATTGCGGCATCGTCAGCGGAAGGCGCGACCTCGGTTGCCGGGCGCTGTGCAGCTTCCGCCGGATGTTTGGCGACTACCGGCTGAGCAGACGTCTCGCCGCCCCTCGGGCGCGGCTGCAAATCCAGCATGCCGGCGGCGAAGAGCAGCGCGTTGATGCCGATGATCAGGGGGACCAGCAGCACGACAACGGCTATAGGGCTCGTCAGGTTGATCACCAGCAGCGCGGGTGCGCCGATCGCGATGGCGGTCACGTTGTTGAGCGCCCGCCCCATGCTGCACCACAGGTCGGGGGCGCGCAGGAACTGTGCAATCCAGACGAACACCGCGGTATAGAACGTCATGAACACGCCCGAGCCCAGGAAGTAGACGACCTCTCCGACAACGTACGGCCCGCCTGCCTCCACCCCGAGCATCGCGCCGACTGAGAGCAGCATCATCCAGAACATGACGATGCCCAGGTAACGCGCCCTGTGCAGATCGAACAGCACGCCTCCGGCGAAACCGCCGACAGCCATAAGAATGCGCGGCGTGATGTCGGTATATTGGCTGGTCCAGGGCGAGCCAATGTCCATAAAGGTGTAGAGCGTGTTGAACAGCACGGAGAACAACAGCACCAGCGCGAAGATCACGATGACGGCGGTACGAGGGGTCATGTGGTCGAGGCGCCATCCGGCGAGTTTGCTGCTTTCGAGGTGGCCGCCTTTGCGCTGTTCCCGTTGCGTGGAAAAGGCTGCGAGCGCGGATCGGGGCGGCCATATGCGCGCGTTGATCACGCCGAGGGCGATGATGCTCGCGGAAAGCACGACAGCTTCGACTAGGTGATTCGAAGTGAGCTCGAGCAGGGGGATTTGCGCGAGCACGCCGAGCGCGTGGCTGCCGCCGATCAACGTCGCGAACCGCGCGATGCTGCGCGACCTCACGCACGTTGCCCAGTACACGGTGGCGCCGGCAAGCCCGATAAGGAAGAATCCGACCGCACCTGTGCATGCGATTACCAGCGGCGACGACGCGAAAACGACGCCGACAAGGGATGCGACCCCAAGGACGGTGACGACTCCCATGAACACAGGTCGGCCCTTTTCGCGGACAAGGCGGTTTTTAAGAGGGAAGGCCAGCAGGCCCAGGGTGCTGGCACCTTGGATGGGGAATTGCGAGAGGAAGGGACCATGTCCTCCGGGTTGAGCTAGGTTTGCCTGGAAGAACAGCGTCGACTCAAGGAACACGAAGAAGAACAACGCAAGTGCGCAAAACAGCAGTCTATTTTCGCGTTTCGCGTTGCCCATCGCACCCCTCCTTCCAGGCGTGTCCGTGCCCCCTAAACCTATTGTATCCCGTGTTGCGTTACCTTCGTTTTTCAATTTCTCCCAAATGGCTAACTTTGGCCGCGAGTTCTTGGGAAGCGTCCGCGGCTTGGCCGCATTGTCCACGGGGGTCGTTTATACGACCCCCTGACGCCCATTCATCCACCTGCGAAAACGGAATATCGGGGTCGTACGTTCGCATATACGGCGTGGTTCCCTGTACCCCCATTAGGAATGATGTTATTAGGAGGTGCAGCGGCTTGATGCCGGCTGCGCCGCTGGTGCGATGCGCGGTTACGGGCTGCGTGCGCGCTTGGCGATCGGCGGGTGATGCCGACGCCGGCGGGCGCGATGGCATGGGAGGACCGTGCGGGAAGGAGCGGGCCCATGAAGACGTCAGGGTACCGGAAAAGCCCGAGCGCGCGCATATGCAAGCGCAAGGGGATATGGAAGGCCGCGATGCGGTGGAAGGAGGCGAGGACATGAAATCGACGAAGCGTTTCAAGGCAGCGTTAGCCGCCGTGTTGGTGCTTGCGTTGTCGCCGCTGTTCGGCGGCGCGGCGTTCGCGGAAGATTCGTCGGCGACAACGTACAGCGGCAACAAGACCGCCGTCACGGACCCCTCGACCATTTGGGATTGGTCGGGGCTTATCAAGAGCGACACGTCGAGCGTCGGACGCATCTGGACCGACAAGACCGTGTCGGACGATGCGCTCAGCGAGAACGGCGTTACCGTGGACAAGGCGGACGGTGCGGACTTCCTGACCGCGCTCACGGCGTTGTCGTCCACCTCGAACCTGTCCGATACGGCGACCACGCCGCTTGACATCGTGCTGGTGCTCGACGCCTCCGGGTCGATGAGCGACGCCATGGGCAGCGGTGACACGACGAAGCGCATCGACGCGCTCAAGAGCGCGGCGAACTCGTTCATCGACGAAATCGCCAAGCAGAACGCGACGGTCAAGGATGCTGCCAAGCAGCATCAGGTCGCTATCGTGAAGTTCGCTGGAAACAAGACCGACAAGGTCGGCAACGACACGTATCGCGATGGCCAGTATTGGTACAACTACAGTCAGGTGATGAAGACGCTGGCTCCGTGCACCAGTGACACGAAAGATGCTTTCTCGTCCCAGGTGAACGCCATCAAGCCCGCCGGCGCAACGAATGCTGCCGCAGGCTTGGAGCTTGCGAAGGGCCAGACTTCTGGTCGTTCCGATGCCAAGAAGATCGTCATCTTCTTCACCGATGGCACGCCGACGGACTATAACGAGTTTTCTCCGGAGGTCGCCTCGAGTGCCGTTGGATACGCTAAGGATATGAAGGATGCGGGTGCTACGGTGTACTCCATCGGCATCTTCAAGGATGCCGATCCGGCCAAGTATCCCAACGAGCAGGGCGTTTCCAACGAGAACAAGTTCATGCACGCCGTGTCGAGCAACTACCCGTCTGCCACATATACGAAGGCTTGGGATGGGTATAAGTGGAACTTCGGCGACCGTGCGAAGGGCTCCGATGGCAAAGACGCCACGTTCTACAAGAGCGCGACCAATGCCGATGAGCTGAAGCACGTGTTCGACGACATCTCCAAGGAGATCTCGAAGGGCGCCGGCTATCCCACGAAGACGAGCGAAGGCTATGAGAGCAGGACTGGCTACATCACCTTCGACGATCAGCTGGGCGATTACATGCAGGTCACCGACCTGTCCAAGCTCGCGTACAACGGAACGGTGTACGGCTGCAAGTCCAAGACCACGGTTGGAAACGTCGACACGTACCATTTCAGCGGCGCCGTGCATTCCGGTTTGGCCGCTGCCGACCTGAAAGACGTCGTGATCACCGTTACGCGTTCGGACAAGGCTGCGGTGGGCGACAAGGTGCAGGTGAAGGTGCCCGCATCCCTGATCCCGCTGCGCAATTTCGCCATCGATTTGGCGAAGGGCACCATGAGCGTCTCGGACACCACGCCGATCTCGGTGCTGTACTCCTCCGGCGTGAAGCCGGCGGCGCTCGATCTGCTGGAGAACCCCGATGACGCCATGAAGGCGTATATGGAGAAGAACACCGACGCCGCAACGGGCAAGGTGAACTTCTATGCCAACAAGTGGACCGGCAACAAAACGGGCGATGCGGTCGCCACGTTCCAACCGGCAACGGGCAATAGCTACTATTACTTCACGCAGGACACGCCTATCTACACTGATGAGGCATGCACCACGCCCGCGAAGTCGGTGAAGAGCGGCTCTACCTACTACTACAAGCACGACTACTATGCCATGGAGAACGGCAAGCCCGTCGCGAAGACCGAGCATGTGTCCTTCCCCGGCGATGCCGCTGAGCAAGCTGAGGGCGTTATCGCCAAGGACTCCACGGGCGCCTGCTACTTCAAGTCCGGCGCGCCGCGCTTGACCTATATCAACGAGCTGCACAAGGTCAAGGAAGAGAATCGCACGGCCACGGCTGCGGACGTGCTGAACCCGAAGTGGAGCGGCACCGAGCAGTCTGCCGCGCAAACGCAGATCAACGCCTATCTGGGCAATAACGGCAAGCTGAGCATGGATGTGCCCGGCACGCTGACGGTGACGAAGCAGCTGAAGCTGCCCGCTGGGTACGACGCGGCTGATTTCGCGAACGATTCCTTCGAGTTCACCATCGCCATGCAGGATGCCGTCGGCAAGAGCTTTAACGCCGTGGTGAAGAACGCGAACGGCCAGCAGCAAGGCGATAGGTTCGTGCTGGCGTTCGGTCAGGACGGCCAGGCGAAGCATTCCCTGAAGCCGGGCGAGACCCTGTACGTGTACGGGCTTTCCGATGGCTGGGACTATAAGGTAAGCGAGACGCCGCGCGATGGTTTCACGGCAGAGGCCGACGGTGCTGAGGGCAAGATCACTGCTGGCGAGACGAGCGCGGTAACGTATACGAACACGTACGCCGCATCCGGCACGCTGGTTGGCGAGACGTACCTTCAGGGCAAGAAGGTGCTGACCGGTCGCGAGTGGCTCGAAACCGACAAGTTCACGTTCGTTCTGAAGGATGCCGATACGTCCGTTGAGGCGCCGATGCCGCCGGCCGGCACTCTCGGCGAGACGCGTGTTGAGGTAACGCAGCCGTTAGGCACTCCGGCCGGTACAGAAGTGCCTTTCAACTTCCAGGACATCAGCTACACGAAGCCGGGTACGTATACGTATGAGATTTGGGAGTCTGAGGAGCTCAGCATCCTGAACCCCGGCGTGAGCGCATCTCAGGCGTTGTACCAGGTCGTCGTGACGGTAAGCGACAAGGACCACAACGGCACGCTGACGGTGGAGTCCAAGATGACGAAGCTGTTTGACGATGATGGCGTGAAATGCGAGGAGTTCATCGAGAGCAATACGGCGAAGTTCGAGAACGAGTACAAGACCTCCGAGGTGAAGTGGACTCCCAGCGGCACGAAGGCGTATACGGATACGACGGGTGAGAACCCCCTTAAGCCGGACATGTTCCATGTGATCGTTTGCACGAACAACGCTAAGGCGCCGTTGCCCGAGGGCGAAGGAGTGACGCGTGTCGATCGCGGCGAATGGCGCGGCGTTCTGACCACGGTCGAGGCGGGCGGCAGCATCGCGTGGCCGTCGGCGAAGTACGAGCATAAAGATCTTAACCCTGAAACGCTCGATGCCACCTTCGAGTACAAGATCGTCGAGGTGGTCAAGGTCGAAGGTACGTGGCGTGCCGTGAAGGACGTCCTTGCGGACAAGACCTTCGACCCGGCTGGCATGGTGTACGACCAGACGGTGTGGACCGCGAAGGTGACCATCGCGGACAAGGGCGGTGTGCTTGAATTGAGCGCCAAGTACTACAAGAACGATAGCGAAGAGCCGATTGCTGGCAGCATGTTCAGCTTCGAAAACTCGTACAAACCCGACCCCGCCAAGCTCGAGGGTGATACGGCGATTCGCGGCACCAAGGAGCTGACCGGCCGCGATATGGCGGAAGGCGAGACGTTCGGCTTCAAGCTGAGCGCGGCCGATAAGGCTACGCAGGACGCCATCGACGCCGGCGCTATCGTTATCCCGGAGGGTGCTGCCGAAGCTGTGGTGAAGGGCGCGAAGGCGGGTAAGGAGACCACGTTCTCCTTTGGCGAGATGACGTTCAACAAGCCCGGCACGTATTCGTTCGCGGTGCAGGAGAGTCAGTACTGCGGCAAGAATCTTGATGAAGCGGGCGCCGCAACCGGCGGCATCGTGTTCGATCGTCATGTCCACAAGGTCACGGTCAAGGTGACCGATGACCACAGCGGCAAGCTGGTCGCCGAGGTGAGCTACGACAACGGGTCGGCGAACTTCGTGAACGAGTACAAGCAGGAGACGCAGCTCTCCGGCATTACCGTCCAGAAGACGCTGAATGGCCGCGACATGGCAGCCGATGAGTTCTCCTTCAGCATCCATGGCGTGGATAAGGACGGCGCGGTTACCGCTGCCGAGGCCGAAGCCCGCTTGGCGGATTCCGACCGCAGCTTCACCAACGCTGCGCGTGCCGATGGCATCGCGTGCGATATGGCGAAGATGAACGGCGTCACGTTCACGCAGGCTGATATCGGCAAGACGTTCGCGTACGAAGTGCGCGAGGTCGTGCCCGCTCCCGCCGACGCTAAACCCGGCGTCACCTACGACAACAGCGTGCATACGCTCGAGATCACAGTGGGTATGAGCAGCGATGTCGACAAGCATCTGACGCTGACCACCAAGCTGGATGGGACGGTCGTCGATTCCGCGACCAATCCTGTGGCGTTCGTGAACGGCTATCAGGCAACCCCGACCAGCTACGATACCGCTACCGCCGGCCTGAACAAGGTGCTCGAGGGCCGCGATTGGATCGATTCCGACGAGTTCACGTTCGAGCTGAAGGCGCTCGATGGCGGTCCGCTGCCCAAGGATGCCGCGGGCAACGATGTGACCACCGCGACGGTGACCAAGGCGAACGCGGAGAGCTTCGGATTCGGCACGATCGAGTTCACGTCCGACATGGTGAAGGCCGAGCCCGACCATAAGTGCACGTTCACCTACGAGGTGCGCGAGGTCGTGCCCGCTGACGGCCATAAGCTGCCGGGCATCCAGTACGACGGCAACGTGGCGACCATCAAGGTGACGGTGTCCGACGACGGCTCCGGCACGCTCAAGGCCTCTGCAGTTGCGGAGAACACCAGGTTCGTTAATCGCTATGCCGCTGAGATCGATTACACGGCGGCGGGCGGTCTGAACGTGGCCAAGACCTTGACCGGCCGCGATATGGCCGAGGGCCAGTTCGCCATCAAGGTGACTCCTGGTGACGAGGCGTCGGCGTACGCGCTGGGCCTGCCGCTGGAAGGCGCCGAGATCGCCATGCCCGCAGCTGCCGATGGCGTGCAATCCGTGAAGTCCGCGCTGGGCGAGCAGCACGTGGTGCTGCGTCAGAGCGACGTGGGCAAGACGTACACCTATAAGGTGGTCGAGGTGGTAGGCGAAAAGGTTACCGGCTACACCTACGACACGACGGAGTACACGGTAACGGTGACGGTCGAGGACAACCCGGAGCAGGCCGCGTTGACGGTCAAGACCGTGGTGGCCGGCGGGCCTGACGGCGCTAAGACGTACGTGTACGGCGCAGACCCGTCCGCTGCCGGCACGGGCCACGCAGTGGTTCCCTTCGCCAACGCGTATACCGCCTCCACCGATAACCCGGGCGGTGCAGCCGCTCAGGTGACGGCGACCAAGGCGCTCACGGGACGTCCGCTTTCCGCCGATGAGTTCACCTTCGCGGTGAAGTACGCGAAGGGCGGGGACGACCTGCGGACGGCTAAGAACGCGGCCGATGGCACTGTGACGTTCGACGGCCTTCATTACACCACCGAGATGCTTGAGGGCCTGGTGAAGGACGGCAACGCCTCCAAGACCTCCGACAAGGGCGTCACCTCGTGGACGGTGAGCTACCTGGCTTACGAGAAGACCGACGGCCTGGCCGGCCAGGGCATCACGGCGCAGACGCAGCCGATCCCGTTCAAGGTGATGGTCGTGGATAACGGCGACGGCTCGCTTACGGCAACGGCGAACCTGGGTAAGGGCTTGAAGTTCGAGAACACGTACTCCACGGGCGATCCGGTGCAGGTGGGTCTGTCCGGCGTGAAGACGCTGCAGGTAGCACCCGGGCTTGACCCGGCCTCCATTGAGGGCAAGTTCACCTTCAGGGTGACCTCCGACGATGCTGACGCTCCCATGCCCGAGCGCACCACCGCCAATAACGAGGCGGACGGCAGCGTGGACTTCGGCACCATCAAGTTCACGTTGGACGACCTCAACAGCGCCCTGGGCGTGAACGACCAGACGGCCGCCGCGGACGCCGACAAGGCCGAAGCGGATGCTGCGAAGGCCGCCGACCAGGCTGCAGCACCGGCTAAGGAAACCGACGCCGATGCTGCGAAGGCCGCCGATGCCGATGCATCGAAGGCTGCCGCAGACGCCGACAAGGCTGCCGCGGGTGCGGATAACGCTTCCGCCCAGGCTGCCGTCGAAGGCGACAAGCCTGCTGCCTCCAACGAGGGCGACAAGCCCGCGGCAGGCGACGAGCAGGGTGCGGGTGCCGTAGCGGCTTCCGATGCCGCTAGCGGCACGGTTGACGCGGTCGCTCCTGGCAACCAGCCGGCCGACCAGCCGGCGAACCTGGAGCCCGAGTCCGGCAAGCCGCGTTCCCACGTGTTCACCTATAAGGTGACGGAGAGCGGTGACGTGCCCGGCGTGACCAACGATGCCGCGGCGACCAAGACGGTCAGCTTCAAGGTGACCGACGACGGCGCCGGCAAGCTGACGGTCGAGCGCCAAGGCGATGCGGCAACCCCGGCGTTCTCCTTCGCCAACACCTACACGGTGAAGCCCGCTCACTCCAGCGTGACCGATCAGGTGACGGTGACCAAGACGCTGACGGGCCGCGACATGACTGCCGGCGAATTCGCATTCGAGCTGCTCGAGGGCGAAGATGTGGTGGCGACCGGCGTTAACGCCGCCGACGGCAGCGTGGCGCTGAGCGCGGTGGAGTACACGCAGCCCGGCACGCATCGCTACACGTTGCACGAGGTCGGGGGCGGCACCATTGCCAACGGCGTAACGTACGACGGCGCGACGTACACCGTGGTCACCACGGTGAAGGACAACGGCGACGGCACGCTCGGCGTGGCCCATGCGCTGGAAGGCGCGCGCGAGGCGACCTTCGCCAACGCCTACCAGGCAACGCCCACAACGGTGACCATCGGCGCCTCCAAGACGCTGGTGGGCAAGAACCTTGAGGACGGGCAGTTCACGTTCGTGCTGACCGCGGCCGACGGCACCGAGCTGAAGGCGAAGAACGCCGCCGACGGCAAGATCGCTTTCCCGGCGCTGACGTTCGACAAGCCCGGCACGTACGAGTTCGCGCTCACCGAGCTCGACGACGCGCAGGCGAACGTGACGTACGACAAGCACGCGTACAAGGTGACCGTGACGGTCGTCGATGACGGGCTCGGCCACCTGAACGCAACGGTGGCAGGCGACGCCGACGTGCTCGCGTTCACGAACACGTACACCGAGCCTCCGACGCCTGTGCAGCCTACGCAGCCCAGCGGCAAGAGCTTCACGCCGAGCGGGCTGGTCGGCAAGGTGCTGACGCAGACGGGCGACGACAAGCTTGCCCTGGTCCTGCCGCTTGCGGCAGTGGCCCTGGCAGGCGCGGCATCCATCGCGGCGCTGGTCATCATGCGCCGTCGCGATAAGCGTTAGCGCAGCCGAACCCGGCGAAGGCCGGATGTGAGAACCTGCCGCCGCACCTGCGTAGGGCGGCGGCAGGATACAAGAAGAGGGCCGGGTTGATACCCGGCCCTCTTCGCGTTTCGCTATAGTTGTGCGGTGCTGCTGCCTGGCGCGCTACGTTGCGTGGTTCGCAGCAGCACCGCGTCGCCGTTGCCCCGTGGCGCTACGTTGCGCAGCCCCGCGGCAGCTCCGTGCCGCCGCCTCACGCGCAGTTTCGCCCCGTCGCTACACGGGCTTCACCTCGACGCCGGCCTCGGTCAGCGCGGTGCGGATCTTGCCGGCGAACTCGAGTGCGTGCACGTTGTCGCCGTGGATGCAGATGGTGTCGGGCTTCACGGTGATGAGCTTGCCCGATGCCGACTCGATGGCGCCCTCCTTCACGGCGCGCACCACGCGGGCGACGGCGAAGTCCTCGTCGGCGATGACGGCGTCGGGAAGCTTGCGCGACACCAGCAGCCCCTCGTCGGTGTAGTTGCGGTCGGCGAAGAACTCCTGCGCGGTGCGGATGCCTTCCGCCTGGCCCGCGCGGATGAGCTCGCTGTTCGCCAGGCCCACCAGCACCAGGTCCAGGTTGGCGTCGTGCACGGCGGCGGCCACGGCACGGGCAAGCTCCGGGTCCACGGCGGCGCGGTTGTACAGCTGGCCGTGCGGCTTCACGTGGTGCATGCGCGCGCCGGTGGCGTGGCAGAAGGCCTGCAGCGCGCCGATCTGGTACAGGATGTAGTCGTAGGCCTCGTCGGGCGACATGGCGATGTCGCGGCGGCCGAAGCCCTGCAGGTCGGGGTAGCCCGGGTGCGCGCCCACGGCCACGCCCGCGTCGGCGGCGAGCTTGACGGTGCGGCGCATGACCGCCGGGTCGCCGGCGTGCATGCCGCACGCCACGTTGACGCTGGAAACCAGCGGGATGACCTGATCGTCAAGCCCGAGCGTGTATCGCCCGAAGCTTTCCCCCAGGTCGGAGTTGAGATCGATGCTCGGCATGTTCAAACACTTCCATTTCCATATACATGAGCGTGCGCGGTTGCGGCATGTCGCAACCGCGCACGGCGTCGGTTCGGGTTGTTCTCCCTCGGACAAGCCTCGGGCGAATCGGTGCGGCTGCTCGGCTAGCCCTTCAGCTCCACGTTCTTGGTGTCCGTGATCAGCATGTAGCCGGGGGCGTGCGTGATGGCGAACGGCGGCTTGCTGTTCATGACGATGGACTGCGGGGTGACGCCGCATGCCCAGAACACCGGCACCTCGCCGGGGTTGATGTCCACCGGGTCGCCGAAGTCGGGCTTGGCGATGTCCTTGATGCCGATGACGGAGGGGTCGCCGATATGCACGGGCGCGCCGTGCACCTTCGGGATGGCGCCGGAAATCTGCACCGCCTTCACCACCTGGTCATAGGGGATGGGGCGCATGCTGACCACCGTGTTGCCGCTCATGGAGCCGGCCGGCTCGCACGCCAGGTTGGTCAGGTACATGGACACGTTGCGGCCCTGCGTGTTGTGGCGCATCTCGATGCCCGCCTCGATCAGCTCGCTCTCGAAGCTGAACGAGCAGCCGATGATGAACGCCACCAGGTCGTCGCGCCAGTAGTCCACCACGTCGTCGACCTCGTCCACCATGACGCCGTCCTTGTAGATGCGGTATCCGGGGAAGTCGGTGGCCACGTCGCAGTCCTTCGCGCAGATGTGCGTCATGCGCTCGCCCACCTCGGTGACCTCCAGGATGGGGCAGGGCTTGGGGTTGCGCTGCGCGAACAGCAGGAAATCATAGGCCTGCTCGCGCGGCAGGATGATCAGGTTCGCCTGCGCGTAACCCGGGCACAGGCCGCTCGTGGGGGCGGCGAACTTGCCTTCGCGGATCAGATGGCGCGCCTCGGCGGGCGTGGCGTGGAGCATCTGCTCCCACACCTCGGCGTCGACGCCTTCGGGTTTTGCAGGTACCGGCATTTCGATTCCCATAACGCTTCCTTTCGTTGATCCCTACACTTCGCCTGCGAGGAACTGCTCGATGAAGCCCGTGTCGGCCAGGCCGGCGCGGAACGTCTCGTTCTCCATGATGGCGAATTGGAAGTCAAGGTTGGTGTTCACGCCCACGACCACCATCTCCTCGAGCGCGGTGCGCATCTTGGCGATGGCCTCGGTGCGGTTGCGGCCCTGCACGATGATCTTGGCGATCATGGAGTCGTAGTACGGCGAGATCTCGAAGCCGTCGTAGGCCGCGGTGTCCACGCGCACGCCGTTGCCGCCGGGCAGGTGCATCTGCGAGATGGTGCCGGGGCTGGGCATGAAGTTCTTCTCGGGCGTTTCGGCGTTGATGCGGCACTCGATGGCGTGCCCGCGCAGCACGATGTCGTCCTGGGAAAACGACAGCGGCTCGCCGGCGGCCACGCGGATCATCTCGCCCACTAGGTCGGTGTGCGTGACCATCTCGGTGACGCAGTGCTCCACCTGGATGCGCGTGTTCATCTCCATGAAGTAGTAGTTGCGCTCGGCGTCCATGAGGAACTCGATGGTGCCGGCGGACGTGTAGCCCACGGCGCGCGCGGCCTTCACGGCGTCGTCCATCATGCGGCGGCGCAGGCCCTCGTCGGCGTCCAGCAGCGGGCTCGGGCTTTCCTCGATCATCTTCTGGTGGTTGCGCTGCACGCTGCAGTCGCGCTCGCCCAGGGCCACCACGTTGCCGTGGTTGTCGGCGATGATCTGCACCTCCACGTGGCGCGGGTTCTGCACGGCGCGCTCCAGGTACATGGTGTTGTCGCCGAAGGCGTTGACGCTTTCGCGCTGGGCGATGTTGAACATGTCGGCGAAGTCCTCTTCGCTCTCCGACACGCGCATGCCCTTGCCGCCGCCGCCCGACGACGCCTTGATCATGATGGGCCAGCCGATGGTGCGGGCCTGCTCAAGGGCCACATCCACGTCGTGGATGCCCTTCTTCGTGCCGGGCACCACGGGCACGCCGGCGTCCATCATGGTGCGGCGGGCCTGGCTTTTGTTGCCCATGCGGTCGATGACCTCGGGCGTGGGGCCGATGAACACGATGTCGTTGTCGCGGCACAGCTTGGCGAACGTGGAGTTCTCGGACAGGAAGCCGTAGCCGGGGTGGATGGCGTCGGCGCCCGTGCCCTGGGCCGCTGCCAGGATGGCGGTGGTGTTCAGGTACGAATCGCGCGCCGGCGCGGGGCCGATGCACACGGCCTCGTCGGCCAGGTAGGTGTGCAGCGCGTGGCGGTCGGCCGTGGAGTACACGGCCACCGTCTTGATGCCCATGGCGCGGCATGCGCGGATGATGCGCACGGCTATCTCGCCGCGGTTGGCTATGAGGATCTTGTTGAACATGAGGCTCGCCTGGCCTTACGCGTTCGCGCTGGTGGAGATGCGGAACAGCGGCTGGTCGTACTCGACCTGCGTGCCGTTGGCGGCCAGCACCTCGGTGATGATGCCCGGCGCGGGGGCGGTGATCTCGTTCATCATCTTCATGGCCTCCACGATTGCCAGCGTCTGGCCGGTCAGCACCTCCTGGCCCACCTTCACGAACGGGTCCTCGTCGGGGCTGGGGCCGGCGTAGAACGTGCCCACCATGGGGCTGCGGACCACGCTGGCGTCGTCCTCGCCGGCCACGGGCGCGCTTGCGGCGCCGGCCACTACGCCGGTGGCGTCCTCGCGGGCGTTGAGCAGCTGGCCGACGCGCTCGGCCATGAGGGGCAGGGTGGAGGCGGACAGCGCGCCGGCGGCGGGTTTGCGCTCGAGCTCGATCTCAACCTGGCCGTCCTTGAAGCGCAGGGTCGTCAGGTTGCCCTCGTCCATGATGTCGAGGAGGTCGAGGATGTTCTCGCGGCGCTGCTTCATGGCGTCGTCGGTGCCGTTGGTTTCGTTCGTGGTCATGGGGTGCTCCTATCGGTTCGACTCGCTTGCGGGCTGCTCTGCGGGCTGCAAGCGTTGTTGCTCGGTTTTGCTCAATTCGATCCACAGCTTCTGGCTGCCGGACGCGTGCGCGCGGGCTTGCGCTTCCAGGATGGGCGTGAGCCTTCGCGCCGTCCTTCGCGGCGATATGCCGCCGTAGCAGGGGCGCTTGACCATCTTGGCAAGCGCATCCATGCGGCGCGCCTCCTGGCGGTACAGGTCCTGCGCCTGCTGGATGGTGACGGGGGCGAAGCGGATGACGCGCCCCGGCGTGCACTGCACCAGTTTGGGCAGGTCGACGCTGCAGACGGTGCCGATCTTGGCGTAGCCGCCAGTGGTTTGGCGGTCTGAGAGCATGATGATGGGGCGGCCGTCGGCGGGGATCTGCACGGCGCCCAACGCGATGCCGTCCGAGATGATGTCGCTGCCGTTCACCGTCTCGATCTCGGGGCCGTCCAGGCGGAATCCCATGCGGTCGCAGCGGCTGGTGGTGGTGTAGGGCTGGCCGTAGAAGGTGTCCACGCCGTCTTGCGTGAACATGTCCTCCTGCGGGCCGGGCACCACGCGCAGCGTGATCTCGGGGTCGTCGAAGCCGTAGAAATCGTCGTCACGGTCGACGGTGTGCGAGCCTAGGTTGGGGATGAAGTCGATGTTGCGCGCGCAAAACGGCAGGTAGTCGCCGGTGATGAGCGCGCGGCCCTTCCATCCGCCGATGCCGCACTTCAGGTTGGTGGAACGGCTGCCCATGACCTCGGGCGCGTTGATGGAGCCGCCTGCGATGGCCAGGTAGCCGTACATGCCCGTCTTCGGGGCGCCGAAGGCCAGCACGCTGCCGCGGTGCACGGCCAGCGCGGTGTACATGGGCGCGGGGCGGCCGTCGAGCGTGGGACGGAAATCGCCGCCGGTGATGGCGACGTAGGTGCTGGTGGTGAAGCGAAGCGTCGGCCCGGCCAGGCAGAACTCCAGGACCGGGGCGTCGGGGTCGTTGTCGACCAGCAGGTTGGCCGTGTGCAGCGCGCGGGTGTCCATGACGCCCGACGGGCTGAAGCCGCTGCCCAGGAAACCGGTGCGGCCTCGGTCCTGCACGGTGGTCAGGATGCCGGGTTTGATGGCGGTGACTCCCATGCTAGGCCTCCTCTACGATAACGTCGCACTCATAGCCGCCTGCGGCGATCTGCGCCTCGATGGCGTCGTACTGCTTCTGCGTGATGGGCTGGAAGCGAAGGTACTCGCCTGCGCGGTACAGGATGGGCTGGGCGCGCTCGGGGTCGTACGGGCGCACGGGGCTGCGGCCGATGATCTGCCAGCCTCCGGGGCTTGCCAGCGGGTAGATGCCCGTCTGCGCGCCGCCGATGCCCACGCTGCCTGCGGGAATCTCGGTGCGGGGGACGGAAAGGCGCGGCGTGTGCAGCCGCGGGTCCAGGCCGCCCAGGTAGGCGAAGCCGGGCAGGAAGCCCAGCATGTCGATGAGGTAGTCGTGCGCGCAGTGCAGGCTGATAACGTCCTGCTCGGACATGCCGGCATGGTGCGCCACCGTGGGCAGGTCGGGGCCGAACTCCCCGCCGTAGCAGACGGGGATGACCACGATGCGCTTCACGCCCGCCTCGGCGGCGGCCAGGTTGCGCAGCTTGCCCTGCACGCGCTGGCACAGCTCGTCGTAGCCGATGACGCACGGGTCGTAGGTGACCATGAGCGAGCAGAACGTGGGCACCAGCTCGGTGACCCCGGGGATGGGGTCGTCGGTGAGCGTCTGCGCGGCAACGCGAATCATGCCGCTGGTTTGCGGCGATATGGTTTTGGCGAACTCCAAGTTGATAGCGGAGTCGCCAGCGATGGTGATGTTGAATCCAGCCACTGTTCCCCTATGCTTTCGGATTGCGTACCTGCCTATGGTAGATGATGTTTCCCCTCATGCTAAGGCAATTAGCCGCAAATAGGCATTTTGGTAATATACTTGCAACTTATTTCATGGATAACGATGAAGCCGCGGATAGGCGGCAAAAGGCGCGGCTGCGCAGGTGGGTTTCCGGTTTGCGGGCCTGATGGCGCAGCGCTGGGCCGCCTGCGGCATCAGGGCGCCTGCGGCGTCGTTTCGCAGGCCGCGCGGCGTTGCTGCGCCTGCGGCGTCGTTGCGGCGGTTGCGCGGCAGCGGAGCGTTCGCCGCGTCGTTTCGCCGATCGCAAGATAACGGGAGCGAGGGTCTCGGTTGGTTAAGAACGTCATATTCCTGGCGGTGTTCCTGTTCGGCTACACCGTGCAGGCCATCACCGGTTTCGCCGGCAACATCTTCTGCATGCCGGTGGGCACGCTCACGTTGGGGCTGCAAAGCTCGGTGTCCATCTTGAACGCCACGGGCTTTCTGGCCTGCACGGTGCTGGCGGTGCTCAACTTCCGCAGCATCCATTGGCGCGAGCTCGGCAAGATCGTGGGCGTCATGCTGCCGTTCGTGGCGCTGGGCGCCTGGCTTGACTCCGTGGTGCCGCTGCATGCGCTGTTGAAGATATACGGCCTGGTCATCCTTGCCGTCGGCATCAAGAACCTGGTGCAGCGCAAGCAGTCGTTCCTGCCGGAGTGGGCGCTGTGGGGCGTGCTGGTGGCGGCGGGCCTGATCCAGGGCATGTTCGTTTCCGGCGGCGCGCTGCTGGTCATATACGCGGTGCAGAAGCTCACGGACAAGGAGCAGTTCCGTGCCACGCTGTCGGCGGTGTGGTCCATCCTCAACCTGCTGTACGCCGGCGTGCAGCTGTACCAGGGGCACTTCACGCACGAAGTGTGGATCATGGTGCTGTGCTGCATCCCGCTCATCGTGCTGGCCACGGTGGTGGGCGGCAAGCTTGCCAAGCGCATCAGCCAGGAGCGTTTCCTGAAGCTGACGTACGTGCTGCTGCTGGTCATCGGCACCGTTTTGCTGGTCACGTCGTAAGGGTCCTTTCGGCGTTCCGGCGGCCTTGAGCGCCGGCTCGGTTTGGCCCAGGGCGCTGCTCGGGCTTTGCCGTCTTGGGCGGCATCCGGTGCCGGGGTGCACAGGCGCGGCGCATGGGGGAAGAGCGTATGCAGGGAAAGCCGACTTGGGGTTTTGACCTGCGTCTAGAAACAGAAAAGCGGGGGCCGATGGCCCCCGCTTTCGCGTGTTTACTTGTTTCGCCGTTCGCTTTGCGCGGTTAGTCCTGCTTGACCACCAGCACGTCGCAGCGGACGTTGCGGATGAGGTACGTGGAAACGCTGCCCACGAACACGTACTTGATGTTGCTCAGGCCACGCTCGCCGCAGATGACCAGGTCGGGCTCGTTGGGCTCGATGAGCTGCTTCTGCAGCGTATCGGTGATGCGGCCGGCACGGACGATCAGCTGCACGGAGGGGATGTCGGCGTTGTTGCGGGCCTTCTCCAGCAGGTCGGCAAGGTCGGTCTCGATGCGGATCTTGCCCTCGTTGCACAGAAGCTCGAAGTCGACGCCCGATGCCTCGTAGGGCACGGAGTCGATGACGTGGCCGAACGTGAGCTCAGCATGCTCTTCCTCCGCCAGGGCGATGGCGCGCTCCATGACCGCTCGCTGGGTGGATGCGCCGTCGAGTGCTGCGAAGATGCGCTTGTAACCGAAAGCCATGATAACCCCTTTCGTTGTGCGCGGCGCTTGGGCGCCTGCGCGGATGTTTTCAGGTCGGCTCGAGCGTGTGCCACGAGATCACGCGCCCGTGTTCTGGGGTTATTGTACCGCAATGTGCGCCCGTCGGCGGTGACGGTTTGCTTTCGGCCTACTGAGCTAGTGCGCCGAAATGCGGTTTTCGTGCTCCGGCTAACTTTGTTGGCTGCCGTGCGGGCGGCAACGCGGTGCGAAAGTGCTAATCTGGACGGCGAACTTATCATCGCGCGTTATGCGCACCGGCACGCAAGGAGCACCTTATGATCGACGAAAGAATGTATGGCCTGGGAAACGAGCCCTCCGCGATCCGCGAGCTGTTCGCCTACGGTTTGAAGCGCAAGGCCGAGATCGGCGATGACAAGGTGTTCGACTACTCCATCGGCAACCCCAGCGTGCCCGCGCCGCAGAAGGTGGCGGACACCATCGAGGAGCTCATGAAGCTGCCGCCGGTCGAGCTGCACGCGTATTCGCCCGCCGCCGGCATCCCCGCCGTCCGTCAGACCATCGCCGACAGCATCGCTCGCCGCTACGGCATCCCGGCGAAGGCGGGCCGCGTGTACATGACGGTGGGTGCCGCCGCATCCATCGCCATCAGCCTGGGCGCCGTCACCAACGCCGGCGACGAGGTCATCGTCCCCAGTCCGTACTTCCCCGAGTACAAGGTGTGGATCGAGACCATGGGCTGCACCATCGTCGAGGTCCCCACGCAGGTTCCCAGCTTCCAGCTTGACGTGGAGGCCATGGGCGCCGCCATCAACGAGAAGACTGCTGCCGTCATCATCAACTCACCGAACAACCCGGTGGGCGCGGTGTACACGCGCGAGAACCTGGAGGCGCTGGCCGCCATGCTCGAGGAGAAGGGCAAGGAGATCGGCCACCCGATCTACCTGATCAGCGACGAGCCGTACCGCGAGATCACCTACGGCGTGGAGGTTCCCTACGTTCCCACCATCTATCCCCGTACGCTGGTGTGCTACTCGTACTCCAAGGCGCTCAGCCTGCCGGGCGAGCGCGTGGGCTACGTGTACGTTTCCGACACCATGGATGCCGAAGAGGCCGACCGCGTGTTCTTCGCCGTTGCCGGCGCGGGCCGTGCGCACGGTTATATCTGCGCGCCGGTGCTGTTCCAGCGCGTTGCCGCGGCGTGCGTCGACGAGCCGTCCGACGTGGAGGCGTATGCCACTAACCGTCGCATCCTGACCGAGGCTCTGGACGAGATGGGCTACGAGTACGTGCAGCCCGACGGCGCGTTCTACCTGTGGGTGCGTGCGCTTGAGCCCGACGCCCAGGCGTTCAGCGATCGCGCGAAGCAGCACGAGCTGCTCATCGTTCCCTCCGACAGCTTCGGCTGCCCGGGCTGGGTGCGCATGAGCTACTGCATCGCCCGCGAGACCATCGAGAACAGCCTGCCGGCCTTGAAGGCGCTCAAGGAGTCCTACGACGCCGAGTAGCGTTTGCTTGATTTTGCGGTAGAGGCGCGAGCCGGGTGAGGAGCCCGGCTCGCGCTTTTTTGCGTTTGGGGGGATTTGCGGTTTCGCAAACGCTGTTGGGGTGGTTTGCGGCGCTAGGGTTGGGCTCGGGCGTTTGCGAGTCGCTTGTCACGGCGGGCTGTATACGAGGTTTGCGGGCTATCTGCGGTATCGGCCTATGCCCAAGCTTTCGCGAGGGCGTTTGCGACGGCGGGGGCTTCCTCGGCAGAGGTGCTGTCGCTTCGCAGGATGAAGCGCGCGGGGGAGGTTTCGCTCGCGGTGCTTGCCTGCGGCTCGGCGCCGGTCGGGGTCGCGCTTGGTGAAGCCGCGCCGGCGAAGCTCGACAGCGGGGCGATGCGGATGCCGGCGGCTTCGGCTGCGGCGGCAAGTTCGCGCTCGCCGCGTTCGCTTTCCAGCTGCATGATGAAATGCAGGCCGTCGTTGAGCCCGGCGAACGCAATACGGCAGCCGAAGGCTTCGCGCAAGGCGCTGACCAGGGCATCCTGCGTTTTGCGCGCGTGGGTGCGCAAGCGGTTCACGTGGCGGTCGTAATGCCCCTGCTCGATGAAGCGCGCCAGTGCCAGCTGGTCGAGCGGGCTGACGGTGCTCGCGTAGAAGCCGAGCTGTTCGCGGAAGCGCTGCGCCAGCTGCGGCGGCAGCACCAGGTACGCCATGCGAAACGCCGCGCCCAGGCTTTTGGCGAACGAGTTCAGGTACAGCACGCGTTCGGCGGCGTCGATGCCGAATAGCGAGGGGATGGGTCGCCCGGCCATGCGGAATTCCGAGTCGTAGTCGTCCTCGATGAGGTAGCGGTCTCCCTCGCGGGCCCAGTTCAAAAGCTCGCGGCGTCGGGCTGCCGTAGTGACGATCCCGGTAGGGAACTGGTGCGACGGCATGATGTGGGCGACTGACGCGCCGGAAGCTTCCAGCGCGGCGATATCGATGCCGGAATCGTCCAGCCCGATATGCGCAACCTGTGCGTCCTGCTGCTCGTACATGCGTGTGAGCAGGGGGTATCCGGGATTTTCCACTGCGTAGCATCTCGTGCGCCCCAGCAGCTGCACGAGCAGTTGGTATAGCGTCTGCGACCCTGCTCCTATGACGACCTGGTCGGGCGACACGTCCATTCCGCGGTATTGCCGCAAATGGTCGGCGATGGCGCTTCGAAGCTCGGGCGAGCCCGCTGCGGAAGCGGCTTCGGCAAGCGAAGCCGCCGATTCGTCCGAGAGCGTTCGTCGGACGGCTTTCGCCCAAGCCGAGTAGGGGAGCATGGTGGTCGCCAGCGTGCTGTGCATGAAATCCGCGATCAGCGGCATGTCCGGCAAGGTGTTTTGCGGACGGGATGCGCCGTCGGCTGACGTGGTGGGGATGCCGTCGGCTGACAGGGCGGTCGGGCCGGTGGTCGGCCGATGCCCGGCCGAACCTTCCGGATGCCCCTTTTCTCGCGAAACAGGCTGGAGGCCCTTTGGGTTTGCGGGACGGTTCTCGCGTGCGCCGCTTGCGACCGCGTCCGTCGTTTCGGGTCGGTGCTGCGCGCTTCCTGGCTCCTCGATCTTGGCGGCGGGCGCAAGGTCGCTCGCGTAGTAGCCGCAGCGCTCGCGCGAGCGGATGTAGCCTTCGGCGACAAGCTGGTCGTAGGCGGCCTCGACGGTGATCAGGCTGACCCCAAGCTGCTTCGCCAGCGCGCGTTTTGAGGGTAATTTCTGCCCGGGTTCGACTTTCCCATGCGCGATATCGTGGCGGATGCAACGATAGAGAAATTCGTAAAGGGCCAGGTCGCCACGCGATTCCATATCATAGAAGAACACTTGTTCGTCACCGCTTTCCCCGATTGTTTCACGTGGAACATCTGGTCATATAAAAAGAAACAGTTTTGGGGATACTACCATAACCAGATGAAGCGTAACCTTCGGGCATTCACATTCTTAGAGAAGGAGTAGGAAATGACCGAGCCTCAAACCGCCGAAGAGCGCGTTGCGCTGAACCGCCAGCTTGCCCAGATGCTGAAGGGTGGCGTCATCATGGACGTCACCACGCCCGAGCAGGCGCATATCGCCGAGCAGGCGGGCGCATGCGCCGTCATGGCGCTCGAGCGCATCCCCGCCGACATCCGCGCCGCCGGCGGCGTGTCCCGCATGAGCGACCCGAAGATGATCAAGGGCATCCAGGAGGCCGTGTCCATCCCCGTTATGGCCAAGTGCCGCATCGGCCACTTCGTGGAGGCTCAGGTGCTGCAGGCCATCGACATCGACTACATCGACGAGTCCGAGGTGCTGTCCCCGGCCGACGACACGTACCACATCGACAAGACCCAGTTCAGCGTGCCGTTCGTCTGCGGCGCCCGCGACCTGGGCGAGGCGCTGCGCCGCATCGCCGAGGGTGCCACGATGATCCGCACCAAGGGCGAGCCCGGCACGGGCGACGTGGTGCAGGCCGTGCGCCATATGCGCATGATGAACGCCGAGATCCGCCGCATCCAGAATCTGCGCGCCGACGAGCTGTTCGAGGCCGCCAAGCAGCTGCAGGTGCCCGTTGAGCTGGTGAAATACGTGCACGAGAACGGCAAGCTGCCCGTCGTGAACTTCGCTGCCGGCGGCGTGGCCACTCCGGCCGACGCTGCGCTCATGATGCAGCTGGGCGCCGAGGGCGTGTTCGTGGGCTCCGGCATCTTCAAGTCCGGCAACCCCGAGAAGCGCGCGCAGGCTATCGTGAAGGCCGTGGCGAACTACACCGACGCCAAGCTCATCGCCGAGCTGTCCGAGGACCTGGGCGAGGCCATGGTCGGCATCAACGAGAGCGAGATCGCCCTTCTTATGGCAGAGCGCGGCAAGTAATTAGTTTCGTTTTGCCTTTCGGCAAAACGAAACGGCTCGACGCTGCGGGCCGCTGCGGCACGCCGTCTTGCACCTCAGCTGCGCGGGCATGGCCCAAAGGCCAATGCCCGCTTGCTTCGGCGCAATACGACGCACCGCAGCGGCCCTCGCTGACTTTGACGCCACCTGCGATGTTATGAGCGGGTGGCTCTTTTGGATTGATGTGACCGAGAGGTTTCCCTATGTCTAAGAAAATCGCTGTTTTGGCTGTTCAGGGGGCGTTTATTGAGCATGAGCGCGCGCTGGCGAAGCTGGGTTGCGAATGCGTCGAGCTTCGTCAGGGGCCCGATGTCGAACAGCCTTACGATGCCCTGGTGCTGCCCGGAGGCGAGAGCACGGCGCAGGCGAAGATGCTGCGCGAGCTGGGCATGCTCGATACGTTGAAGTCTCGCGTGGCCGCCGGCCTGCCGGTTTTGGGCACGTGCGCGGGCCTGATCCTGCTGGCGCAAAACGTCGAAGAGGGCGTTCCCGCCGCCGGCGACCCGAACGGCCCCGTTGCCGCGGGCGCGACCGCGCCGGGCGCCATCGGGACGCTGCCGGTGACGGTGCGCCGCAACGCGTACGGTCGCCAGCTGGGCAGCTTCCGCACCATCGCCCCGTGCGCTGGTTTGCCCGGCGTGCCGGCCGGCGAAACCGCCGATATCCCCATGACCTTCATCCGCGCCCCGTTCATCAAAGAGGCGCATGAAGGCGCCGAGGTTCTGGCACGAGTGGACGACCGCATCGTCGCCGTGCGTTCGGGCAACCAGCTGGGCGTCTCGTTCCACCCGGAGCTTGACGACGACCTGCGCATCCACGAGCTTCTCGTGAGCCTCATCTAGCTACGAACAACGCAAACCCCCTGGAATCGAAGCCTCACGGCCTCGATTCCAGGGGGTTTCGTTATGCGCTCGGTTGTGGGTTAGGGGCAAGGGAACGGCTTTCCGCTACGCGCACCCCCGGACCGATGTCCTGCGGCGGCTTCGCTTTCAGGGAGTTACTATGCGCCAGGCCATGCGATATGGGCCTGAAGCCTTCCGTTTGCACATCATCCCTGTTCAGACGCTAGAATTCGCCATAGAAGGAACAATTGCCGCGTCCGTTCTCCTTCGTGTGGTACAGCGCATCGTCCGCATCTTTATATATGCTGTCGCCGGGGTTGGGGCGGTCGGCAAACGCCGCGCCGGCGCTCACCGATACCTGCGGCATGCCGTCGATGGGCTTCGACAGCTCCTTGTTCACGAAGTCGATCTTCTCCTGGATGGTGTACTGCAGCGCGCTGTTCACATCCACCATGACGACGGCGAACTCGTCTCCGCCGATGCGGCACACGAAATCGGTGCTGCGGAAAGCCACCTGCAGCAGGCTGGACACGCGCTTGAGCACCTGGTCCCCCACGGCGTGGCCGTAGGTATCGTTGACGGATTTGAACTGGTCGATGTCGGCCAAGATGAGCGCGAAGTCGTGCTTGCCGTCGTCGTGGAGTTTCAGGGCCTTGTCGAAAGACCCGCGATTGAGCAGGTCGGTCAGCGGGTCGTGCTCTGCCTGATGCTTGACGATCATGTGCGTGGCCTCGTTTTCCGTGAACACGCGGTTGTATGTTTCCGCCAACACCTGCAGCTCTCCAGCGCCTTGCACGGGGAACAGCTGATTGGTCTTGATGCTGTTGCCGAAGTTCAGCAGGGGCTTCACAACGGTGCGGCGGGCCAGCTCGCATATAGCCAGCGCCAGGGCGATGTAAATCGCCACGCATGCGCCGATAGCGCTGTAAATGCCATCGAATACGGAGGTGGCGCGGCTTTGGCTGCCCATCGTGGCTTCGGTTACCTTGGCGATGCAGTCGCTGGTGTTGCGGTTGATGGAGTCCTTCGCTTCCTGGTATTTGGAATCGGAAACGAGGTTTTGCGCCTCGTAGATCATGCTGTCGTGCGATGTGCGGGAATCCTCGTCGCTGATCTGGCATGATGCGATTTCGGGCCACGGGGAGGGGTCGATATCGTTCGCCTCGCAGATCAGGCGCATGGCGTAGAACTCGGTGTTCATTAGCTCGTTCGATTCATCCACCGCGGTGCGCAGCGAATCGTATGCGTCGGTTCCCTCGAACCGGCTTTTGAGGTCCGCAAACGCCTCGTCGAACTGCTCGTTGCTGTTGGCAATGGAGAAGTAGTTGTCGATGTACTCCGGCTTTGCGGTCATGGTGACCAGGCGAACCTGCTCGGTCAGGTAATCCGACCTGTCCTGTATTTGCTGTGCGTCGTTTTCGCAGGAGATATACGCTTCGGTAGCCTGCTGCAACACATCGAATTGCGCCCGTCCCTGCCAAAACAGGATGGCGCATACGATGGCGAGCGCGATCGTGATGGCGATGTTCGCGAAGCTAACGGTCTGGACGTGGACCCTTCTCATGGTTTGTGCCCCCTCTTGTCGCCTCGGACGGCGTTTTCACAGCAGGCAATTATAGGGCTTATCGAGCACATCGGTCGAGCAAAGCAGCGCAAATGAACAGGCGAACAGGGAACGGGGCGCCGACGGATTCCCGGGCGTCGGCGCCCTTCGCCTTATGCGCGCTGCAGCGCTTCCACCACGCTGCGCTCGGTTTCCAGGGAGAAGCCGTCCACGGTGGCTTCGCGGCGCCCCGTGGTGCCGTCAACGCTTCCGCGTTCGACGATGAACTGGTAGAAGTCGTTGATCTGGTCGAACTCGGGCAGCAGCTTCTCCTGGGCGTACCTGCCCATGGCGGCAGCTATGCCGTAGCCGCCCCAGTTCGACACCGTGGCCACCACCAGGTTGTCCACGGTCACCACGCACGGCTCCAACGTCAGCTTGCGGGCGATGGCGTGGGCCACGTTGCCCATGCCGATCTCGTTGCCGCCGTCGCCGACGCCGATGGTGGGGATGTTGCGGCGCGCCGCCTGCACCACCAGCTCATCGGTGGGTGAGGTGCGCTTCGATATGTCGACCCCGCGCATGTTGCAGTAGCGGCCATGGAGGTTGCGGCCGCAGCGCTCGATGGACACGATGCCCACGGGCGCCAGCGAATCGAGCAGCCTGCCCATGGCGTCGTCGCTGTCGTCGGTCTGGACCGTGCGCGTCTGGATGTGCAGCTCGTTGAAGTACGCGCACACGGGCGCCTCCGACACCACAACTGGCGTGAACCCCAGCTTCATCAGGGCTTTCGCCATCACGTACGTTCCCGTGGGGCCATCGGTCTCAGGCGCGCCGCCCACGTCGAAGCCCGTGAGCAGGGCCACTTTGCCCAGCGGCCACGACAGGATCTGCCGCGCCGCCCGGGCGCAGAAGTCGGCGGGCAGTTCCAAGGCCAGCTTCGTCATACCGCGCGCCGAATGGCGCAGCAGTATCCCTTCAATAGATTCCATCGCATGCCTCCGGTGCCGCTAAACCGCCGTGGCCTCGGCGAACTCGCGGTTCACCTCGGCTCGCAGCGCCTCGGCCACCTCGGGCGACCCGCCGCCGCAGGGCTTGCCTTCGAACTGCTCGGCGAACAGGCATAGGTTCGACGAGCTGGTCACGATGATCTCCTGCGCCTCGCGCAGCGTGTCCAGATCGTACGGTTGCTCGTGCACGGGGATGCCCAGCTTGTTCGCGGCCTTGATCAGGTGCTTTCGCGCGATGCCCGGCAAAATCAGCTCGTCGGTGGGCGCGGTCCACAGCTCGTCGTCAAGGATGATGGACACGTTGCTGTGCGCGCATTCGGTCACGCGGTTGCCCATGTTCGCGCGGTAGTACACCGTTTCCTGCACGCCTTCGCGCTTGGCCGCCTGCGAGCTCATGACGGCGGGCAGCAGGTTCAGCGTCTTGATGTTGCAGTGGTAGAAGCGCGTGTCGGGCTCGCTGCGCAGCTTGATGCGCTTCGTACCGTCGGACATGACCTGCGGCGTGATGGTTACCCACAGGTTGCCGGGGCCTTCCGCGTAGTCGTGCTTGCGGGGCGCGGTTCCGCGCGTGCACTGGTAATACACGAAGTGCTCGGGGGAGTCGACCTTCTTCACCAGCTCATTGAGCAGGTCGGCAAGCTCCTCGCGGGGCATGGGGATCTGGATATCGGCAAGGCGGGCGCTGTTGTAGAAGCGGTCCAGGTGCTCGTCCATGGCGAAGATCTTGAAGTTGCGCGCGGGGCCGGCGTCGTACACGCCGTCGCCGAAGAAGCAGACGCGGTCGTTCATGGGCACGACCATGTCCTCGATAGGGCCGAACTTCCCGTTGTAGTAGCCAAGGTTTTCCATGCGGAATGCGCTTCCTTTCAGGCAAAGTAAATGAATTTAGTCGGATTTCGAAACAAAAAAAGAAAAGGTCAAGTGAGCAGGGGCGGGCGGGGAC